>VOFI01000129.1_pt1 | contig 68282 bp, 92 predicted proteins | sample 5384131 | NCBI WGS metagenome assembly VOFI01 (sample SAMN12384728, study PRJNA508395) | human gut metagenome | isolation source: healthy gut H | host: Homo sapiens
CCAGTGGGGAGCACCAGTATGTACCTCGGTTGTACCTTCTACTACACCGGCGGGACAGCTACCGAATGTTCCTTTGTTTTCCAATTCGGCTTCCGAATCATTTTCGATTTTGTAATAGGCCACTAATTCTTCGGGCATATTCTCCTGGTCGTAACCGCCGCGAATGGATTCCTTTACTTCTTTTTCGGTCAATGTTTTGGACCATACCTGAACTTCGTCCACATAGCAGGAGAATCCACCGTTCCCCACGAAGAATACACACTCGTCTTGTAATAGACCTATACCATGCCCTTCTCGTTCTCCACCTTCTACAATTGTTCCTAAATCGCCGGTTCCTAATAATTTTCCGTTTTTGTATAGTTTGATTTCTTTATTGGAATCATCGACTGTCACGGTAATAAATGCCCATTCATCAGCGGTCAAGGTTGCTTCGGTCGTTACATCGGCTATTCCCGGACAGTTACCTTTGTCTTCCCATGCACGGGCTTTCAATTTTAGGACTCCGTTTTCGAGTACAACACCAAATGTTCCTACGGCTCCATAGTAAGGTGCTTGTCCGTGTCCCATTACTTGCCCATTTGTGCTGACTGTTTTCACCCAAGCGGACATTGTGAAATTACGGGCACGATGGTCTGAACCTGTTATATTACCGTTATTCCATGAATTATTCTCTCCATTTATGTGTTCGCCTAATACTTTATCATCAAAACGGAATTGGTATTTATTATTACCACTTATTGCAGGGACTAGTACAGCTTTGGGGCCTTCGATTTGGAATGAGACTGTGACAGTCGTATTTTCGTTCACCGTGTAATTATCTCCGTTGGTGAAATCGGATCCGTTTACTTGGAGGGAGAGAATTTCATAACCGGGATCGGCAGTAGCCGTAATTGTCAATACCGTGCCTTCTTTTATACCAGTATTCTCTCCTGTGGTAAGAGGCTCGGAACCGTTCATTACGCTTAGTTGTCCATTTTCTACCAGAGTCGGTAGCGTAACCGTGTAATAAAGTAATATCGGTCAAGTTGACAATGATAGTCGTGTTTTCTGTTACCGTGAAAATGTATGATCCGTTTTCTTCTGCTTCGGCTGGTTGCTCGTTAATCAGTACGGATTCTATCTTCTTGTTTTCTGGCAATGAATTGAATGTTATGGTTAATTCTGTGCCAGAGGCTATCGATTCTAAGTTCTCGATAACTTCTTCTCCTGCTGTAATTTGATAATCTACTCCTTCGTCGACGGTAATTGTTACTTTATGCATAACGATTTCGACAAATGAAACAGTAATAGTTGCATCTTCCGTTACAGTATATGTCCCACCGTTTTCAATCGGTTGACCGTTGATATTCAGGGATTCCAAACGATAATTATCGGCAGGTGTCGCCGTTATGGTTAAAGTAGTCCCCGATGCTACGGTATTTTCTCCTGCCGAAAGAGGAGTCTCGTCGTTGGTCACGCTCAGTGTCCCGTTTTGTACTTCTGTGGGTAATGTAACTGTATAACTACCAGTGATTGTACGCCCTTCGGCTAATGTGGGGGGCATATTCCGTAAAAGAGGTTTGCGAGATATATCCTCCGTCGGAACTTGTTTGTCCTCCACCTAATTTAGTATATTTGGCGGTTGTAGAAGATTGGGCAGAATCGACGACTTTGTTGGAGAATTGTCCAGTTGTACGCGGAGTAACTTCGTTGAAGTCATACCATGCAGTTAAACTCGACAGGTTTTGGGGATTTTCGTAGGCTTGTGCAACTTCCTGAGCCGTCAAGGCTTTGTTGAAGAATTGGAATTCATTGCAGAGACCCGAAAAACCTGAATCCTCCTAAGAAAAAGATGCGGGATCGTCTCCAAAAAGTTCCAATTGTTTGGTGTTATTTTTTGTCGTTACGAGAACTCCATCTTTGTATACACAAACATCAAAATTACTGTTATCATAGACGAGGGTGAGGTGTCCATTCGTTTAATGCTACTGCGGTATTCAAAGTGGAAGTTACCGTATTACTTGCACCAGAAATGATTTTAAGAGTTCCCGTTTCAGTGGTGGCTAAAATCAAACTTCCGTTATAATTTGTGTGTGCTTGGGCGCCGTGTCCCATAATCACATTTCCTTTGTTATTGCTACCGCTGTTCATGAATCGATCCATCTTCACCCAAGCTGAAATAGTGAATGATTTGCCGGTACGGTCTGTGTCCCCACCGGAGCGGTCGCCTAAAATGGTTTCGGGAATTTGCAAGCGATAGCCGTTTACATTATTTGTACTGGCCTGAGAAATAGAAAGAGCTTTGTTCTTTTCGGCATAGCTATTAAGAAAAGGCAGAAGAGTAAACAATAAAGTGAATAACATGTAGTGTTTTTTCATGATAAACAAATATTTAATTAAACAAAAAGTAATTCTGAAAATTGAATGATATGTTTTTTTTTTTCATGATATGTATATACATATTTTTGAGCATTTTTTATGCGCTATATAATATTAACCTTAAATCGAGGGTTATCCCTAGTGAAAAAAGTGAATTTTTTTTATTTTTTTTGAGAAAGTAGAAAATGAATACGATAAGAATCGTGCAGGTGAGATGTTCTTAGGAGCTTTTTTATCGTGTTAAGAGAACTATTATAGACCGATTGGCGATTGTTTGGCCATGTTACCCCTCTCCCCCCTGTGTTTTACTGCGCAAAATATAGGGGCGGTTTCTCTGGACGGAGGGGGTAGAAAATACAGGGGGAGGTGATAAGAGCTTGGTCATCTCTCCCTGTGCTCATCGCAGATGAGATAGGGGAGTGCCTGATAGTGTTATGGGGCACGACAAGGGAGGAGTTCTAAAATATCTCCGATAATGAAAACTGAAATATCCCGTAGCATTACGGAGAACAGTGTTCGCAATAGGGGAGAGAATATACATGAACGATCCCCGTTAATTAACGACTGAGCCGTTAAAATACTTTTGGGAAGAAGAAAAATAAAAACGGAGTATCCAGTGAGGGATACTCCGTTTCAATATGCTGTCTAAAATATTTATTCAGCACTTTCGGATGCAGGAGCTGCATCTGTTGCAGGAGCTTCTGCAACGGCATTAGCTTCTTCTTCCGCTTTGCAGCGGCTTCGGCTTCTGCCTTAGCGGCAGCCTCGGCTGCTTTTTTAGCAGCGACAACTTCGGCTTTTGCTTTGTTCTTTTCGGTTTCTTCTTCTAGACGTTTTTTAGCAGCAGCGTCTTTTGCGGCAGAAACTTTGGCTTTCTCAGCGTCAATAGCCGATTTTTGTTCTTCAACCATGCTTCGAAGCGTTGTTCTGCAACCTCTTCGGTAAAAGCACCTTTTTTACACCGCCCAATAAATGTTTTTTCATCAATACACCTTCTTTGGAAAGGATATTACGTACAGTGTCGGTGGGTTGAGCACCGGTTGTCAGCCAATACAAAGCTCTTTCGAAATTCAAATTTATTGTAGCAGGATTAGTGTTCGGATTATAAGAACCTATCCTTTCAATAAACTTACCATCACGTGGTGCCCTGCTATCGGCGATTACAATTTGGTAAAATGCGTAGTCTTTGTGACCAAAGCGTTGTAATCTGATTTTGTTGCCATTTGAAATTTTTTAATTGGTTATTATTTGCATTAGCGGCGCAAAGATAGTATTTCTTTTTTGAACCGTGCAAATAGGCGTGCGCCTAAATTTTTTTGAGTATGAGATCATTTAGTCTCGGATAGCAAAACATTTTGCCATAGCTCGGCATTGAATCCGACCAAGACCTGCGAGTCTGTTACGAGAAGGGGACGTTTGATTAGTTTTCCATCGGAAGCCAATAGTTCTATCAGTTCTTTTTCGGGAATTGTACTAATGCGGTTTTTCAAATTTAGTTCTCTATATTTTTGTCCGCTCGTATTGAAGAATTTTTGTAAGGGTAAATTGCTGCGGGTTATCCATTCGGTTAGTTCCCCGACAGTGGGCGGTGTTTCGACGATGTGCTTCGATTCTATATCAATGTCGTGATCTTTTTAGCCATTTTGCCGCTTTTTACAAGTGCTGCACGAGGGGTATTGAAAAAAATAAAATTTTCATAGGTATTTGTTTTTTAGAAATAATTTTTGAATGACAAAGATAGCGAAAGGTGAGTGCAGAGGCAAACGGAAATTTTATTTCCGAATGGACTATGCCGAACCGCATCTCATCTTCGTATTTACAAATGTACAAAAAGGCATTGTTAATGCTTCTTTTTATTTTCGCTATAATAATATTATAGTTTATCTTTGCCATACTATCACTTTTTATAAGTTAAAAATAAAAATGGCTTATACCCCGACAAAGTTAGTTGGGATATTGTTTTGGCTCTCGATGTGTGATTTTAGATGAACTGCTTTTAATAACTGTGCTATATTATGAAACCTTTGTATCAAGAACTTTCCTTTTGCCGTCGATAATTATATCAATTTCTATCGGGAAGATTTGCCCCATTTTATCGTGCCGTGGCATTATCACCCCGAAATAGAAATCATGTGTATTGAAAAAGGGTGGGGCACTCGTTTTGTAGGTGATCATATCGGAGGATATGAAGAGGGCGATGTTTGTATGATGGGTCCTCAGTTGCCGCATGAGTGGAGAAACGATAAAGAATTTTTCGACTCGGATTCTGGTTTAAGGGCGACTTGTCATTGTGTTTATTTTCGTAAAGAGTTGTTTGAGGGTATATTGATACGATTGCCTGAGATGGCAAATATTCGTGAGTTAATAGAACGTTCGAGGCGGGGAATAAAATTTACCGGTGAATCGCGTGAACGGATCGCTCGATATATTCGACGCACGTTTAATCAAAATGGAATCGAGCGAGTAACTAATTTGCTCACACTTTTGGAAATGATGGCAGAAGCCGACGAATATGAAATTTTAGCGAGCGTAGGTTTTACCCAGTCGGTCAATTCTTCGGATTTTGAGCGATTCAATAAAGTTTATCGTTTTTGGTGAAAAATTTTAATAAGCCGATTAAACTTGAAGAGGTGGCTGCTGTTGCCGGACTAACTCCTACTGCTTTTTTGTCGATATTTTAAGGAACGTACGAAAAAGACTTTTGTACAGTATTTGAATGATATGCGTATAGGGCATGCCAAGAAATTTTTGATAGAAGGCAAAATGAAAATTTCGACTTTGAGTATGGAGGTCGGATTTAATAATTTGTCGAATTTTATAGAGCAGTTTAAGAAGTCAACCAACATGCTTCCTTCTGAATACCAAGAAAAAAATATGGGGTGAAAAAAGAAGAAGGCGATTTGACCTTTTAATAGCTTTTTATATAGATTATTTATGAGGACTGGGAAGTCTTTCTTGTAATTGATATTGACTTTTTGATATGTTGAGTACTACTCGATTATAAAAAGTGTTTTTTAATTTGTTTTTTATGTATCGCTTAAAAACCTCCAAAAAAGCTTCCTAATAGATATAGAATATTATCATTTTTATACTCCTCTAATCGGTATTTGGTAAAATACCAAAATCCTCGGCAAATATAGTGAATAGAGCAGGCCAATTGTCACTCTATCTTTGCCATATCGATAATAACATGAAAAATAATGGAGAATATGGAAATTGTATTTCCCCGATTATTCTTTACGGGGAACCGATTATTGGGAGAGAGAGTCGAGAATGTGAGCCGTACTCTGGGAGATTTGCGTGGTATTTTTGCCGATGTCGATGCCTTTTCTCGTATGCCGCAGAATATGCCGGCTTATGAGGTGAGTAGTTTTTTACCGGAACAGGAGGGTACTCCCGGCGGATTATATTTCGGGATTACTTATTTGCATCCGGGAAAAGTGGGAAACGAGTACTTCATGACTAAGGGACATTTCCATGCGAATATCGATCGGGCGGAATTTTATTGGGGGCTTGAAGGAGAGGGCATGTTGATTTTGATGGACCAGTTGCGTCGAGTGTGGGCCGAACGGATTTTTCCCGGGAGCCTACATTATATACCGGGTGGTGTGGCTCACCGTATGGCAAATACGGGAAATACTTTATTTTTTTTGCAGCTTGTTGGCCGTCTGATGCAGGGCATAATTATCGGGAAATTGCCGATCATGGCTTTGCAGCCAGATTGTTGGAGGTCGATGGGAAGCCTCAATTGATAGGAGTATAAAGTTATGGGGGAAATTATAGCGTCGCAATAGATTTGGGAGGAACTATCATAAAGATAGGTTTGATATTGGATTCTGAGATTGTTCGGTTTACCACAATCTCTTCGGATTCGGTGAAGGGTTTATCTCACATGCTTCCCAAGATGGAGCATGCAATTGATTCATTGTTGTCTGAGGAAGGAATATCTTCGACGGATTTGGTATCTATCGGATTGGCGTTTCCGGGTATGGTGAATCCTGTCGAATGCAGAGTGATTTCTACCAACGACAAGTATGACGATGTTTCTTGTGATATCGATCTCTGTCATTGGGCCGATAGTCGTTGGGGCGTTCCTTTCGTATTGAAAACGATGCCCGTCTTGCTGTCATCGGAGAGTGGCTCTACGGTGCAGCGAAAGGTACGGGAAATGTGGTAATGATGACTATCGGTACAGGAATAGGAACCGGTGTTATATTAGATAGCAAACCGTTGGTGGGGCATCATCATCAAGCTGGTTCCTTAGGAGGGCATATGGTTGTCGATTATCGTGGAAGACGTTGCAGCTGTGGAAATATAGGTTGTGTAGAGGCTATGGCTTCTTCATTTTTCTTGCCGGATATTATTCGGTCTAACGAACGTGTATCGCCAGATTTTAAGATTGCGGCATCCGATATGGATTTTAAACAACTGTTCGGTTTAATGAGACAAGGCGATGAGAATGCTATTATTATTTGCGAAGAGTGTATGAATGTGTGGGCGGCTGCCATTGTCTCTTACATTCATGCTTATGACCCTGAGGTGGTTGTTCTGGGCGGCGGAATCATGAGAAGTGCGGATATTATTTTGCCTTATATCAATAAGTGGGTCGAGGATCGAGCTTGACTCCTATCGACCGGGTGCATATTGTGCTTTCCGAATTAGGAGACAATGCCGCTTTATTGGGATTGAATTATTATTTGACAAGTGTAAAGAGGAGAAGAAATGAAAAAGTATTCAAATTATAAATCTAATTATGATAAGTATCCGGTCGTACAGGTATCGGAAACATCTGAAAATGTTTGTTGGCAAGGTTGGCCGGAAATTGTATCGCAGTTGAACAAGTCGTTGGAAAACGTTCATAAACCGGTAAAGGTATTGGTTGTCGAATGTTATCAAGGTGTTTATGACGAGGAGGTAAAATCGGCTTTGAAGGGACAACTTCCCCATACATTGTGGTTGGACGCTTCTTCGGCCATGAAAACTTCGGAAGAGATCAATTCGTTTTTGAAGTCCGATATAACCGATGATGAGATTTTCGGTTATATGACTCGCTATCATATGGATTGTTATTTCGATGAAAAGAAGATTGCCGAGTTGCGTGAAAAGGTTGCCGGTATATCTGCCGGTGTTGTAATCGTATATGGCGTAGGGGCTGCTTACGTGATGCCCGAAAGCGATGTATTGGTATATGCCGATATGGCTCGTTGGGAAATACAGATGCGTTTTCGGAGAAACGAAATCTCGAATGTCGGTGTGGATAATCGCATGGAACGGGCTTCGTTGCAATATAAAAGAGGCTTTTTCGTAGATTGGCGCATTTGCGACCGTTTTAAGAAAACGTTAATGAGCAAATGGGATTATGTCTTGGATACGAATGTGATGGGCGATCCTAAGATGGCGACAGCGGCAATCGTGGATGCTGGTTTGAAAAAGGCTTCGAAATCTCCTTTTCGAGTAGTTCCGTTTTTCGATCCGGGTCCGTGGGGCGGTCAATGGATGAAGGAAATATGCGATTTGGATCGTGAAACTCCCAATTTTGCATGGTGTTTCGATTGTGTCCCTGAGGAGAATAGTTTGTATTTGGGCTTCGGAGAAGTCCGTTTCGAAATACCGTCTATCGATTTGGTATTTTCTTATCCGCGTGAGTTGTTGGGTAACCCGGTTTACGGACGTTTCGGGGACGAGTTCCCTATTCGGTTCGACTTCTTGGATACGATGGACGGCGGTAATTTGAGCTTACAGGTGCATCCGCTGACACAATATATACAAGAAAAGTTCGGTATGCATTATACCCAAGACGAGAGCTATTACATTCTCGATGCCGAAGAAGATTCTTCGGTTTATTTGGGAGTGAAGGACGGTATCGTACCGGAGGAGATGATAAATGCCTTGACCGAAGCACAACATACAGGGCATTTCGATGCAGAAAAGTATGTCGGGAATTATCCAGTGAAAAAGCACGACCATGTACTTATACCTGCGGGTACTGTCCATTGTTCGGGGCGCAATAGTATGGTTCTTGAAATCAGTGCTACTCCTTATATTTTCACCTTTAAGTTGTGGGATTGGGGCGTTTGGGATTGGACGGCCGTCCCCGACCTATCAATATCGGGCATGGTAAACATGTGATCCAATGGAATCGTACGGAGCCGTGGGTTCGCCGTGAAATTTATAATAAGATAGATAAAGTGGCCGAAGGAGACGGTTGGATTGAAGAACATACCGGTTTGCATGAATGTGAGTTTATAGAAACTCGTCGGCATTGGTTTACCAAGCCAGTTCTTCACAAAACAGATGGAAGTGTGAATGTGCTGAATCTTGTCGAGGGACGTGAAGCTATCGTTGAAAGTCCCACCGGTGAATTTGATCCGTTTGTCGTACATTATGCCGAGACATTTATTATACCGGAATCGGTGAAACAGTATACGATACGGCCTTATGGAGAGTCGGAAGGAAAACAGTGCGCTACAATAAAAGCTTTTGTTAAACATAATGTATGAAAAGATATGGAATTCAATCCCGGTTTTGATATAATTCCTACTGTAAATCCTATGGGATTTAAATATGGTGCAGATGTGTTCGGTCCCCAAGTGGAGAATCGTTATTTGCGAGATATTCGGGGAAGTTTATCCGACCCTCAGTGCGATGGCCCTGAAATCGTTTATTCCATAGCTATGGACGTGGGGAAATGTAAACACAGAGAAATGCTCGAACGGATGCATTTGCTTTATGGGGTCGTGACCTATGCTGCCGGTCGATTGGGTAAAGAGCCTATTCGCAGTCAAGGTCATATCCATTGGGTTTCTAAATATAGCGGTTGGTCTACTCCTGAGGTTTACGAAATATGGACAGGAGAGGCTATCATTTACATGCAGGAATATGCCGAAGATAATCCCGGTCGTTGTTTTGCCGTGTATGCTAAGGCCGGCGATGTGGTTATCGTTCCTCCATATTGGGCTCATGCGACTATTAGTGCTAATCCTGATAAACCTCTTACTTTCGGAGCGTGGTGCGATAGGGAGTATGGTTTCGAATATGATGGCGTACGTCGTCATAAGGGAATTGCTTGGTTTCCGGTTTTTAACGATGAAGGAAAAATAGAATGGCGGGCGAATCCTTGTTATCAACCATCGGAACTTATTTGTAAATCTCCGGCCGAATACCCTGAACTGGGCATTGTGAAAGGAGAGTCTATTTACCGAACTTTCGAGAAGTCGCCAGATACGTTTTTATATGTTCCGAACCCCGGATTGAAAGAAGAGGTTTGGAAGAATTATGAACCTTGATTTTAGAATAAATTAAAATTGGATATGATGAAAAATACAATTATTTATGTAATAGCTGTTATCGCTGCGACCGGAGGCCTGTTGTTCGATTCGATACCGGTGTTATATCGGGGGCTATACCTTTTTTCCAAAAAGATTTCGGTTTGGATAATTCCATGGTGGAATTAGTTACTTCGGCGGGATTGGTGGGTGCTATTCTTGGCGCTTTGTTTTGTGGAAAGATAACCGATATATTGGGACGTAAGGTAGTTATCTTAGCTTCGGCGGTTATTTTTACGATCGGTGCTCTTTGGTCGGGATTTGCTCCCAGTATCGAGCAGTTGATTATAGCCCGTTTATTTTTGGGAATAGCGATCGGGGTATCGTCTTTTGCAGTACCTCTTTATATAGCCGAGATTTCACCGGCTAATAAACGGGGCAGTTTGGTCTCGATGTTTCAATTAATGATCACGATAGGAGTGTTGGCATCCTATTTATCGGATTTGATGTTTGCCGATGAAGGCGATATGTCGTGCTGGCGTCCTATGTTTTATATCGGAGTCGTTCCGGCTTTAATTCTGTTGATAGGTATGGCATTTATGCCAGAGAGTCCACGCTGGTTGATAAGCCGGGGTCGAGATGAAGAGGGAAAATCGGTGTTGGCTCGTATCGAAGGGAATGAGGCAATGGAAGATTCGTACAAAACCATCAAGAATGAGCTGATAAAAAGTGAAAAAAGATAAGTCGGGTATTAAAGAATTGATGAAACCGTGGCTGCGTAATGCCGTAATTATCGGTGTGGGGATTATGTTCTTTCAACAATTCGTAGGTATCAATACGGTTATCTATTATAGTCCCAAGATATTCTTGATGGCCGGTTTCGATGGGGCGGTTTCGGCTATTTGGGCGGCGGTCGGTGTTGGAGTCGTCAATCTGTTGTTCACTATTGTTTCGGTCTATTTTGTCGATCGCTTGGGACGAAGAAAACTATATTTTACAGGTTTGACAGGTATTTTTGTCTCTCTTCTTTTTACTCGGTATCTGTTTTACTCATTTTTCTTATCTCAGAGAGATGGGTAAATGGTTGTCTATTATTCTCGTGTTCGTCTACGTCGCTTTTTATGCGATCAGTATCGGCCCGCTCGGTTGGCTCATTATTTCAAGTATTTCCTCAGAAAGTAAGAGGCCTCGGTTCTTCTTTGGGCTCGTTATCGGTTTGGGTGTTCAATACAGTGGTAACGTTTACATTCTTCAAGATAGTGAAGGCGTTTACCGTAGAAGGTACTGAAATTTATTTGGACGGAGAAAACTTGGGGAATCCGGCAGGTGCTTTTTTGGTTTTATGCGATAGTAGCCCTTGCCGCAATCATATGGGGATATTTCTATGTTCCCGAAACCAAAGGCGTGACATTGGAGAAGATAGAGGAGTATTGGAGAAAAGGGGGAAAGCCCCGTCATTTGAGATAAAAAATAATGGTAAATATCCAAAAATAGATTGGTTTGATTTATTATGGTAAGATACCATAATTCTTGGCTAATATGTTGGAAAGGCAGTATTACCAGATCATCTAATTTAGCATCACGTAAGGATATTTCTTAACCCAATACCATTTTTTGCAAAATGAAAAAATAACATAGAGAAAAACACGTTGCTATGACAAGGAAAAAACAAAGTAAAAGAGGTTTGAGAGTATGTTGCCTCATGGGGTGTATGGTACTCTTGTTTTCCCAACCGTTTGGGATTTCTGCACAGCAGACAGAGCAGGGCGGTCCCGGCAAAGTTTCGGCCGCTGATTCGCAACAGTTTATTTCGGGAAAGGTTATAGATGCTTCGGGTGTACCTATTATAGGTGCGACAGTCCATTTGAAAGATAGTAAAAATGTGGCTGTGACCGACATGGACGGTAATTTCTCGATAAAATCGGATCAAAAAAATCCAATACTTAGAGTTTCTTATATCGGTTATGATGCCGTGGAAACGAGTGTTAAAGGGAATAAACCTGTACGTATCGTTTTGAAAGAAAATACCAAAGCACTCGATGAGGTTGTCGTTGTAGGTTATGGAACGATGAGACGTTCAGATGTTACGGGTTCTATATCTTCTGTAAAGGGAAGCGAACTCGTAAAAAAATTCGACTTCTAATGTGGTACAATCTTTGGCCGGAAAAATGTCGGGTGTACAGGTGGTTCAAAATTCCGGTGCTCCCCGGTGGAGATGTTTCTATTTTGATTCGCGGTGTCGGTACGATTAACGATGCGTCTCCTTTGTATGTTATCGATGGGGTTCCCGTAAATGGCGGTATGTGGTATATAAATCCGGCAGATGTAGAGTCTATCGATGTCCTTAAAGATGCTTCCGCCACTGCTATTTACGGTTCGCGAGGTGCAAACGGTGTAGTTATGGTTACTACTCGTCAAGCCAAAGAGGGACGAACAGAAATTAATTTAGATTATAGTTTCGGTATTCAACAATCTGCAAAGATGTTCGATATGCTGAATGCATCACAATATGCTGCTTTGCATAATGAAATGAGGTCGAATGCGGGTTTATCGTTGAATCCGTTGTTTGCCGACCCTGAATCTCTCGGTGCTGGTACGGATTGGCTTTCTCCGTTATTCCGTACGGCTCCGATGCATAAAGTGAATCTTTCTATTTTGGGCGGTAATTCCAAGATTAATCATGCGACATCGGTGGGTTATTATGCACAAGACGGTATTATGAAAAAATTCGGAATTTAACCGACTGAATCTTCAATCCAATATATCGTCACAAATATTGAGCAATGTAAAGGTAAGAGCAAACGTAAAACCTAAGCGCCGAGAATCGTCGTACTCAGCCTATATCGACTGTTATTCAGAATGCTATGCGCATGTTACCTTCCATTTCTATTTATGACGACGAAGGTAATTATAACGGTCCTACCGGGAATGCCGAGTTGAATGGAGATGCTTTGAACCCTGTGGCTATCGTAAACGAACAAAAGTATCGTATGAAAGGATTCAGAATGTTATCCAATATTTCGGCCGAGTGGGGAGATCATCGACGGTTTGGTTGCTAAAACTACCGGAGGTGCGGAACTGGGATATGAGTATAATAACAATTATATACCTAAATACAAATGGGGTAATAAAGAGCAGACCAATACCTCGCAATCATTGTCTTCGGCTTATGAAGAGTTGTATTTGTGGGATAATTCACTTACTTATGACAAGGTATTCGGCAAACATAAATTGAATGCCATGATAGGAACTTCTTACCAAGAGTATAAGAAGGAATGGATGTCTGCTGCCGGTACGGGACGTGCCAGCGAGATGACGACGGAATTGGATAATGCGACGAAAGCTACTGATGTGGGCGGTAATTCTTATTCTTGGGCGTTGATGTCGTATATGGGACGTGTTCATTATTCGTATGACAACCGATATTTCTTGACGGCAACTTTCCGAGCCGATGGTTCTTCCAAGTTCGGAGCCGATAATCGATTCGGGTATTTCCCTTCGTTTTCAACAGCATGGAATGTGTCTAATGAAAGCTTCATGCAAGATGTCCCCTGGATATCGATGTTGAAATTGCGCTTAGGGTATGGATTGACCGGTAACCAGAATATCGATGCGTATGCATTTGCCGATAAGTTGGAAGTGAACGGCGTTTATAATTTCGGTTCGCAACGAGGATTTGAGTCGGAACAAGTATCGCTTATATACCCGTACAAACTATCCAATCCGTCTATTAAGTGGGAGTCTGTCGAACAATACAATGTCGGGTTGGATATAGGTTTCTTTGAATGACCGAATTGTCGCTAATGTCGATTTCTATTTAAAGAATACTAACGATATGCTTACCAAGAAGCCTGTGCCTCAAACTAGTGGAACATCTTTGGAACAAGCCGATTGGCCTCCTGTGAACATCGGTAAGGTGAGGAATAAGGGTATCGAGTTTAATTTGAATACTCGCAATTTTGTCGGAGAATTTACTTGGGAAACCAACTTAAATATGACTTTCAATAAGAATGAGGTTTTGAAGTTGGGCGGTCCCGAAATACTCAGCGGTGTAAGTTTGATTCGTGAAGGTCTGCCTATTAACTCTTTCTATGGTTATAAGATGGGTGGTATCTATCAGACACTGGACGAAGTCTTTGCGGGGGTTCCTATGGAAAACCGCGCTCCTGATAAAGCATCGCATAATTCTCAGGTCAATACGTCACCGGGCGATATTTGGTTTGTCAATGTGAATGGCGATGATGTAATCAATGATTTTGACCGAACAGTTATCGGTAATCCTCAACCTGATTTTATTTTTGGGTTTAACAATCAATTCGGATATAAGAATTTTGATTTGAGTATATTTTTCCAGGGTTCGTACGGGAATGATATATGGAACGGCGTAAGAGTGTCTCATGAGGGTATGGAGAGTACTTATAACCAATTTACCTCTACATTGAATCGATGGAATGGGGAAGGATCCAGCAATACGATGCCTCGTGCTATTTATGCCGATCCGAACCGAAATAACAGAGCTTCGACTCGTTGGGTAGAAGACGGTTCTTATCTGAGGTTGAAAAATCTTACTTTCGGTTATCGTTTTACTCAGGATTGGTTGAAAAGATCGGGGCCAAATCATTACGGTTGTATTTGAGTTTCGATAATTTGTGGACCTTGACCAATTATTCGGGTCTTGACCCTGAGGTGGGTCTTTGGGGACTGGACTATGGAATTTATCCTACTTCCCGAGTCTATATGTTTGGAGCATCTGTAAAATTCTAAATCTTTCGAATCATGAAAAGGACAATTATATCTACTATATCTGTTGTCGTTCTTCGACTGTCTTGTCGGGCTGTATGGATAAACTCGAAATATTGCCGAACGACCAAATCATTACCGAAAACTTTTTCGAGGAGGGTTCTCCTGAAGAGATAGAGAGTGGTGTCAATTCTATGTATCAGCGGTTACAGAGTTCGTATATGTATAATTTGCGAATGTGGACATTGGATATTGTCGCCGGAGAGGGCCGTGTTGGAAATGAAGCTGGTGGAAACGGTCTCGAAACGACGCAGTTGTCTAACTTCACAGCGACCAGCGATAACTCCGGGGCTAAGGAATTATGGCGCGGACCCTGGGCGGGAATCAGTCGAACGAATTGGATTTTGACGAATATCGATAAATCTCCGAAGATTTCTGATGCAAAAGAAAACCCAATACAAGGGAGAGGCTCATTTTTTAAGAGGGTTGTATTATTTCAATCTGGTACGGTTGTTCGGCGATGTGCCCTGGATAGATAAGCAACAGACTGCAAGCGATGATTTGCAGGTGTCGAGAACATCGAAAGATATAGTTTACCAGCACATCATTGATGATTTTTTCTGATGCGGCATCGATGTTACCGGCTGTTTATGAAAATACGACCGACATAGGACGTGCGACGAAAGGGGCTGCATTCGGGTTACTCGCAAAAGTTTATTTGACATTGAAACGGTATAACGAAACTTTGGTTGCTATCGACTCGGTGACGAATCTTGGAGTTTATTCTCTTAATCGGAAATATGAATGGAATTTCAGCGATTTGCGCGAAAACGGTCCAGAGAGAGTTTATTTGAGGTTCAGTATGAAAAAGATGTGACAGCATATAGTGAATTTGATATATTGGGACAAGGAGGGTGGCATCACGAATATATGGCTCCTTTGGCAAGTATCAATATCGGAGGACCGTGGGGAAATTTCGGTTGGTTTGCTGTTTATCCCGAATTTGTAGAGAGCTATGAACCCGGCGATTTACGTAAGTCGGTTTCTGTTTGGTGTGAAGGAGATGTCTATCAAGGCTGGTCTTATGATCCTACTTGTTCGCAAACGGGTCATAACGTGAAAAAGTTCTTGTGTGAAAATATAGGTGTCGACCGAGCGATGGATAGCCCACTTAATTTCCCGGTATTGCGATTTGCCGATGTTTTGTTGATGCAAGCAGAAGCGTTGAATGAGTTGGGTCGTTCGTCCGAGGCGGCTGCTCCGGCATCTTCCGAGAATGATGGCGGTCCGTTGAATCGAGTGCGTGTGAGAGCCGGTTTGCCTAATGTGACCACTACCGACCAAGTAGAATTGAGAGAAATTATCAGGCATGAACGTCGTATGGAATTAGCGTTCGAGGGTGGACACCGATGGTTCGATTTAGTTCGATACGATAACGATGGCGAATATGCAAAGACATTTTTCCAAAGTATAGGTAAAACTAATTTTACCACACCTAAGCATTTGCTATTGCCAGTACCTATCGACGATATAGATGCCAATCCTAATTTGTTGCCTAATAATCCGGGGTACTAAAATCGGGATTAGTTTTCCCACAGAGAGAAAAAGTATTGAGCGAAAAGCTTGTTTGATGTAAAAATGTAAATCATGAAAATACGAATTCTAACATTATTGTTTTCTGCTTTTATTATAGGAGCGAGTTATGCTCATGACGATCTTGTGTATAGAACCGCTTCGGAGTGGAGCTTCGATGCTGGAAATCAGTCGACTATTTCGGAAACGTACGGTTCTGCATTCTTGGGCGGGGCGGTGGTTGCCGATTATAATGGCGACGGAATTCCCGACATTTGTGAAATAGATACATCGGGCGAAGAGATACGTTGGATATGGAAACTGGGTAACGGCAACAATGAATGGAGCGATATTGAGGCTATAACGTTTGGAGAAACGGCTACCGATAAATGTGCGGTAGGTGATTTTAACGGTGACGGGAAAGCCGATATTGCCGTGATGAGATCCGGTTCTTCTTTGGCTACGTGGTATATAGATTATGCTCCATGTGACGGACAGTTCGATGAAAAGGGGAGATTCGGTTTATCGGGCGATATTCCGTTATCGGGCGATTTCAATGCCGATGGAGTAGATGATATTTGCGTATATCGCCCCTCTTCCGGTACTTGGTATGTTTGTTTCGCCGATATCTCAGGGTATCCAGAATTCGAGAGCCATTTGGCTATTAATGGAGTTTTGTTCGGGACGTCGGGCGATATTCCTTTTGTGGGCGATTTTGATGGCGATGGGTATGACGATATGGCTTTGTTACGAGCATCGGAGAACCGCGTATTGGTTAATCTATATGATCGAAAGAAACCTAAATATGAACATTATGCCGATCTGAACGGTGTCGGAGTTTCTGATTTGGAGATTATTGTTCCAGTACAGAATTTAGTGGCTGTTTCGGCGGCAGACATTGATTTGTCCCGTCCTAAATCATTGCCTTTGGCTACGCAGGAAGAGGTGGGATCAGAGGTAAATCTGCGACATGGCTGGACTTGTATTTTCGATAATTCTCTTGATGTGGATAAATGGGCTGCTGCGTTGCAATATGCGGGTATCAATACATTGGAATATCACCCGTGGATGAGAGCTCATGAGGAGGTTGCACCGGAGACCGAAACATGGAATACGTATGTCGGTGATGACCGTTTGTGGACCAGCAAGGCTATGATGAGACAGAAAGTAGAGAAGTTTCGATCGATAGGAGGGCGTTCAATTTGTTATACAGGTATTTATGCCAGTACGCCAGCTTTGCTCTTGCACACCCCAGTTGGGCCATGAAAAAAATGAGGCTGATAAAAGTTTCATGACATACGGGGGATCTTATCTGTATTTAATGTCTACTAACGAGAATGTGAACGCTCCTTATGAGGTGAACGGAAAGAATTATAAGAGCTTTAATGAATATTTCATAGCGCAGGCCGTCGCTGCTCAACAGGAATATAATTATGACGGTTATCGTTGGGACTGGTATGGTTTGCCTGAAACGTATGTTTGTGACGGATTGGCCGGTACGGGAAATTTTTCTTATGAAATGGCACAATTTGTCAACCAATTGGATATTGCTGTTAAGGAAGTAAGGAGCGATGTTACGACTACGGCATTGCAACTTCCTTCGACTAGTGGAAATGTGCCCCATTTGACGACGGAGCAGTGGTCAATCATCAGTTTATGGAACTTTGGCCGTATGGTACGGGAACAAAATATAGTGATTTGTATCGTGATATTTATGATGCTAAATCGCGTTATCCCGATAAACCTGTGTTCGCTAATTTTTATCCTCCGACGGAAATGAATTTATCGACCAGTTGGCCGGTTGAAAACATAGATTACCAATTCGCTACCTGTCTTTCGGCAGGAGGATACCCGTCTGCGCAGGTGGTCGACGGAGTTGCCGGATTTACCGATCCTGTACCGTTTCATGCCGTAAATTATCCGGCAAGCGTACTCGAACGTATCGCCCAGTGGAATAAATTTGTTGCTGCTTATGGTGCTTATTTCTATTATTCGAATCCGGCTTATTTATTACCGATTATGTCCGGGAGACTTTACGGTTTCGGGGAGTAATAGCGGAGTGTTCGGGACGTTGAAAAAACGTTATGATAAAAGGACACGTGAGATAGATGCTTTTTGTCGTGGATCTTGTGAACTATGGCAACAGCCTAGATTTACGTTGGGACGAAGTTAATACAGTTCCTTCTTCTACACAGGTTTCGGTTTCATTTACTTTACCCGATGGTTTTGTCGCAGATAAACTGTATTGCATTACTATCGACGGAAGAACGAAGTTCCCTATTCCTTGAACGGCAATAAAGTGGAGGTTTCTCTTCCATCGGTGTCGGTATTTGCTTCGTTGGTACTGACTTCGACAAAATCGCAAGAGCTCCCTTCGGAACCGAGCGGGGTAGGAAGTATGCCAGAATTGTTTACATTCGGTTATGATGCGAAAGGTGAGACTTTAAATAAAGATGAGGCTACCTATATCCCTGTCATGCAAGAGGGGAAACCTTATGTAGTAGCCAGCGAGTTCGGCGGGAATGTGGCCGAGTGGTATGAAATCACGGATGCTTATCAGGGAGAATCCGCTATTCGCGTGACTGCCGGCGATATTCGGTTCAATACGACGGACAACGGGCAATTCGGTTCCTATCGAAAAATTCAACCGGTTCAAACTTGCTGTTCGTTCGAATAATACGACTGCCTCATGGTTCGGATTCCGACTATTGAAACCGTCTGAAACATCGTCTGTGTGGGAATCGAGGGACTTGTATTATCGCGTAGGTTATAGTCAGCCTAATATCGCTTATATCACATTGACTCCTGTGAAACCGCAGAACGGAGTATGGGTAGAATATAAGCGGGATATTTTGAGCGATGTGATTGGTCTGTGGGGTGTGGAATGGGCAAATGCGATCGTAACCGATGTGCATTACGGACCGGTAGATAGAAATAGTGCAGACTATGATAACTTGATTTTTATGTCGCCCGATTATAACAGTGGAATCGATAATCAAAAAAAACGACAAAATAAAGTGTTGGACTGAAAACGGTAGAATATGCATTGAGGGTTCCGATTTTTATCGGGGGAAAGAGTTCCGTCTACAAATTACCGATTTGTCGGGGCGGGTAATTGGTATGGAAGACTGCATTGTAGATAGTTATCGATTATTATCCGAGACGATACTTTCGATGCCGGGTGCATATTTTATACAGGTCATAGATAAAGAAACTGATGTGACGGTGCTGCAGATCCGTTGCATCGCAAATTAAAATAATGTATAACAATAAAAGTGATTACCATGAGAAAAATTGTCTTTTTATTAACAGCTTTATGCTTATCCATGAGTGCATGGAGTCAGGACGGATTGGTATATTGGTCGCAAGCCGACGGTTACAAATTCGATTTTGATTTAGATGGAACGGTAGATTTTTCGTTACCGACACAAACGACTGATAAAGCTATTTCGCAAGTATTTGTGTTCGATGCGAATGGCGATGGGTATTTCGACCTTTGTGAGCTCGATTTAAACGATAATCTCATTAATTGGATTTTTTATTATAATGATGGGAATAATAACTTCGTAGACCCTCAAACAGTCATATATGGCATGTCGGAAGGAGATAAAAAAATTGGCCGGAGATTTTAATGGTGACGGTATCGGCGATGTGGGTATCCGTCGCGATAATGAGTTTGGCCTTTGGTGGCTGATTACGTTCAAGCGATGGCTCCTGATGTAAACCAACAGTTCGGAATTAGCGATAAAGACTTATTGGTTGCCGGAGATATGAATGGAGACGGGCAGGACGATATAGTGTGCTATGATAAGGGTTCTTGGTTATGCTCTTTTACTCCGTCAGATACGGAATATAAGACTCCCGATTTTGTCTCAAAAGATGTGCAGGTGACTTTCGGTACATCGTACGATATACCTGTGTTGTGCGACGTGGACGGTGACGGGTATGCCGATATGGGGTTGTGTTCTGTCGATGACGAGGAAGTTAGTTTTAATCTCCATAGTGCGACGAAAACTGCAAATAACGGATATAGCAGCGATAATGGTCGAGGTACTTTCGATAAGGTTGTACTTATGCCTTCGGGTATAAATCCTACTTGTGTATGTGCTGTAAAGAGTAAAGGAACGACCGGCATCGAATCGGAGCATGCCGTGGCAAATGTCAGTGTATATCCTACCTTAGTACGGGCTGGGGATTCTTTTACCGTGAAAGGTAACGATGTGACGAAAGTGAAAATATACGGTATGATGGGACAACTTGTTAAGGAAATCGATACCGACGGTAGCATGTCGACGGTTGTCGTTTCGGTTGATGGTTGGGCTCAGGAACATATTTTGTTTGTTGCGAAAGTGAAGGTGCCGTTTTCTTCGTCTAAATTAATCGTTCAATAAGTGAATTGAGTCTGTATGAAAATCTATTTGAAATATATATTTCTGTTTCTTATTGCCGGGAGTATCTTTTTCTTCGTGTAACCAAAAGATGAGAAGGTGTAGTCTTTTTGGGCACTTCAAAATAGGGCGACGGGAGAATATTTGTATGAAGACGACGGCGAATGTAAATTCAGCCGTGAAAAGCAAGGCGATAAGTCTTTGTGGAAAATAGCGGCTGCTGAGGGGCGATCATGTTTGTATCGTAAATAAGAAGAGTGGTAGATATTTGTCTCTCGATAATGGGCAGGTCGTTTGTTCTGTGGTCGATCAACCGGTTACCGAATCTGCCGAATGGTACTACGGGAATTTCGATTTTGTTACTCAAACTAATAGCGGCTGGTACACAATTTCGAATCGTTCGGCCGAGTCGAATTTTGCATTTGGTGGAAAAAGATGGTACACTTTGCATGCAGGATAACGCAAACAGAAATACCGATTTTTCTGCCCATTGGACTTGGGTGAGAGAAGAGGGTACGCCTTTGCCTTATTCTTTTACTCCCGATGGAGTTACGGATGCTTCTTTTTTGGGAATACGAACGGCTAAGGCTATTTCTCCAACCGAGATACACTCCGATTATCACGGAGAGAAAGTATGGAAATTATCTCAGGATATTTCGTCTTTTCCGAAATTTTCCACTGAAAACAATTTGTTGATAGAGGCTCTGTACAATATGGCATTGGAAGAGATGTTGATGGATGTGCGCAGCGACAGCACATTTAGGGCCGGCGCTCTTTGGCCCGATACATGGACTCGTGATGCCGTGTACAGTATATGGTTCAGCTATGCATGGATTATGCCGGAAGTGTCTCGGAAAACTCTCGATAAGCAGACTCTTCGTAATCCTCGCGAGGCCTTGCAGGACACAGGTAGCGGAGGTTCATGGCCTATATCGACCGACCGTGTGGTGTGGGCACTCGCTGCTTGGGAGTACTATCTGTACACAGGAGATAGTTCGTGGCTCGAAGGTGCTTATGAAGGTTTGAGTTATACGGCTCGAAAGGACATTCATGTAGCATTCGATAAACGCATAGGGCTGTTCAAAGGGGAGACTTGTTCGATGGACTGGCGTACCCATACTTATCCGAATTGGTTTACCAATGTGACGATAGGCAGTTCGTTTTCTTGTGGAACAAATGCGCTGCACATGTTCATGTATGAGTTTTTGTCGAAGGCAGCCGGAATACTTGGTAAACCGGAAAGTGAGAAAACATATTGGGAAAGTTTCAGGAATGTGTTGAAGGATTCGATAAACAAACATTTCTGGAACGAAGACAAAGGTTTATACGAGTGTTACTTGTATCCCGAAATTTCGGGGTATAAGGCTTCGGAACGGGTCGGTGTCATGTCGAACGGACTGTGTGCTGTTTTGGGAGCGAGCACCGATGAGCAAATTCGCCGTATGGTCGGTAATTTCCCGCTATATCCATACGGGGCTGCTGTTCTTTATCCTTCTATTCCCGACGATTTTGCATACCACAATAAAAGTATTTGGCCGGTTTGGCAAACACCGTATATGTATGCGGCTCGTCAGGTGGGCAATATATTGGCAGTGGAACACATGGCGGCTTCTTTAACGAGAGCTTCGGCTCTTTTCCTGACACATAAGGAGAATATGACTTACGACACCGGATATGATCGGGGTACAGCTTTGAACTCGGATAGGCAACTGTGGTCGGTTTCTTCCTATATCAGTTTGGTGTATAGAGTTTTGTTCGGCATGAATTTGACGGAACGAGGAATCGCATTTAATCCTGTCGTACCCGATATAGTGAACGGCTGGCTTTCTTTGTCGGATTTCCGCTATCGCGATGTGACGATAGATATAAAGGTATCTGGAAAGGGAAATCGGGTGAAATCGTTGAAAGTCAATGGCGAGAAACAAGCATTGCCTTTTGTCCTTCCAGCCGATAGTAAGGGGGGAATATTCGATCGAGATAGAAATGATGATCGATGAACCGAAAGGCAAAAATAAATTTGGTGAAGGCTGGACCCGGGAAATGTTGGTCGCCGGTAGAACCTGTTTTGGTATTGAACGGTTCGACTCTAAGTTGGAAGGAAGAGGAAAATATGAAGTACTACCTTCATTCCAATTTTTCTGAGGAGGATAAACTGGTAACCTCTCCTTACGATTTAATTGGGGCTCCCGATGGATTTTATTCGGTTTATGCTGTCGATGAAAAAGGATTTGCATCGGATATGTCCAATGCGGTTGTTTATTCTACTTGGCAATCGGTTTGTGAAGCGGAGCAGAGCTCTCATTCAGGAACGGTTTCTAATCTTCACAAAGGATTTTCGGGGAGTGGCTTTGTTATCGATTTGTTTGCACGTCCGGCTAATGTGAAGTTTCAGGTACAAGTCCCCGAGGCCGGCGATTATGCCATAGCCCTTCGGGGTGCTAACGGACACGGGCCGCATGGTACATGGTGCGCCATACGTTCGGTAGCAGTGGACGGAAACGACGCCGGTACATTCATTTTGGAAGCAACAGGCGATTGGAAACAATGGTTGGATTCCAATTATATTGTTCTTCGAGGGTTGAATGCCGGAGAACATACGGTGTCGCTTTCTATCGATCCTGAGAAGAAGGGATATGACTTTAATATGTCGCATGGACGGGAAGACGCTAATGATTGCCATATCGACTGTTTAAAGTTGATTCGACTTTAATAAAGTCTTATTGTTTATTTAGGAAAGAGAATATCTTGCTATGCAGGGTATTCTCTTTTTGTTTTTAACGGACTTTTTATGATCCTGCCAAAAAATCTATTTGTCGGCAGTTTAATCTTGGAAAAATAAGAAAAGAATATTTTTAAATTTAAGAAAATAATTCCTATATTTGACTAATAGATTGTTCGAAACTTTATGGCGATAATATAAATTTCAATATGGAAATGAAAAGAATATTTTCGGTCGTCGTCTGTGCTGTGGGAATTTTTTTTCTCCATGACAGCCGAGAGCAAAGACGGATGCTTGAAAAGTTACGTATCGGCGGACAGTTTGCTCTTGTATGAATATTACGAATCTCATATTTGGGTTAGCCCATTGAACTATACCCGGGTATTCTCTGAACAGAGGGCCGTTGCGCCGGACTGGTTTCATTATCGGGACAGGGTGATAGAGCTTCGTGTTCTTGCGCTGAGGAAGCGAATCTGGGAGGAGTATTTGCGAGATTTCCCTTTGGAGAGACTATCCGTACGTGTGTGGCTCATGTTTTCTCTTCGTACGGGTGAATTGGTAACTGCTGAGTTAATGTTTCTAAAAGAGGTATTAGAGGTTGTCGACAGTTTCCCCGCACGGGAGATTATTGCGATGTGCATGAACTCCGATTGGGTGGAAGTACATATATAATGGAGCATGAGCCGGATAAATATGATAATATGTACACCGGATATTTTTTTTCACCCTATTAGTGTCATGGACTTCAAAAAATATTTTCGGTCGTCGTCTGTGCTGTGGGGATTTTTTTTCTCTACGGCAGCCGGGAGCAAAAAGACGAGTGCTTGAACAGTTACGTATCGGCAGACAGTTTGCTTCTGTACGAATATTCCAAAACGCATATTATGGCTCGGCCATTGAACTATCCCCGGGTATATTCAGAGCAGAAAGCTGTTGCGCCGGACTGGTTTCATTATCGGGATAGGGTGATAGAGCCCCGTGTCTTTGCGCTGAGGAAGCAGATTAGGGAGGAGTATTTGCGAGATTATCCTTTGGAGAGAGGATCCGTACGTGTGTGGCTCGTTTTTTTCTCTTCGTACGGGTGAGTTGGAAACTGTGGAGGTAATGTTTAGAAAGGGGATATTAGAAGATGTCGACAGTTTCCCCGCACGGGAGATTATTGCGATGTGCATGAATTCCGATTGGAGTGGAAGCACGTATATAATGGAGCATGAACCGGATAAATATGATAGCATGTACACGGGTATTTTTTTTCGCTATATTATTAGCGTGAAGAATAGAGTAAGTCTCGTAATTGCATAAAAAAATTGAAGGACGAGTGTGAATAGGTTTTGTGAAAATGTTTTATCTTCACCACCAAATAATGAATTATGGCATCTTATTCCAGAAAATCGACCCGTAATAAAGCTCTTTGGGGATATCTGTTGCTTATTGCCGTTTTGTTGTCATCTTCGTGGTTTGTGTATCATGAGATAAATTTGTTGGTATCGATAAAAGCGGTCGAGGCAGATATGAGGCTGAAACGTCAGGAGATGTCTTCCGCTTTATCGTCTCTGTATAGAGCGGAGACGGTGGGACAATCGCTCGTTTGGGGACAGTTTTCGGATTATCCGGTATATAGGAGAGTGACGAATGATGCCGTAACATGTGTGGATTCGTTACGTCGTATTACATCGGACTCTGTCCAGCTGTCCCGAATCGATAGTATTATCGGTCTGCTGAATCGGAAAAATGCGGTTATACGGCGATTGATGGGAACCACGATCGATGTGGCCGAGGAGCAAAACCGGAAAATAGAGGATATGATGAAACAGCAAGATTCGTTGATCCTTATTCAGAATCGTCAGCAAAGATTGGTTCGACAGAGCGATTCGCTGATAGAGAAACGCCGCCGTAAAAATGTGTTCGGACGAATAGCCGATGCTATTTCGGGGAAAGCACCTACTCGGTTAGATAGCATTCGGATAGAATCGAAACGTATAGGAGCGTTGAGCGATTCGTTGGCTGCCGATTTGAAAGCGATGGAAAGCGGTTATAACGAGATCCGGGAGTTGTCTCAACAGGCTCTCGAACGGGAGCGGTGGCGATTGAGAAACGATAATCAACGGTTGAACGGTCAGATCAATCGTCTGATGAATAGCTTTGAACGAGAGCAACTTATTGTATCGGAGAAGATACAAGAACGAAATGAACAGATTCGTCAGGAGTCTATGAGAGCTTTGGTCGCTGTGGCTTCCGGTGCTATTTTATTGGCGGTTATTTTTGGGGGTATTGGTTTGGAAAGGTTGGTTAAGGGACGATCGTTTCCGTAGGGCATTGGAAGAAGCTCGGAGACGAGCCGAAGATTTATTGGAGGCCCGGGAAAAGTTGATGTTGACTATAACGCACGATTTTAAGGCCCGCTCGGTTCTATTATCGGATATGTGGAATTGATGATGAGGCTGGATAATACCGAACGGCAAAAGTTCTATTTGCAAAACATGAAGGCATCGTCGGATCATTTGCTTTCGCTGGTAAGCGATTTGCTCGATTTTCACCGTTTGGAATCTCATAAATTGGATATAAATCGTATTGCTTTCAGCCCCAAAGTATTATTCGATAAAATAGTATCTGCTATGCAACCTGTGGCGGATAAGAAACAACTGAATCTGATATTGAAAGTTGAGAAATCGGCCGATGCCAATTTTTCGGGCGATCCGTTAAGGATTAAGCAAATTGTCGATAATTTGTTGTCCAATGCTTTGAAGTTTACAGCCCGGGGTACGGTGACGATTCATGTGTTTGTGCGTGTCCGATATCTTGTTTTTTCGGTTAGCGATACGGGACGGGGAATAGCCCGAGATGATTTGGAACATATATTTCAGGCTTTTACACGGCTTTCTTCGGCACAGGGAGTCGAGGGGTTTGGATTGGGGTTGGCTATTACTCGACAGCTCGTCGATTTGATGGGCGGGCGTATAGATGTCCGCAGTGTGGAGGGTGTTGGCAGTACGTTTACCGTGGAAATTCCATTGGAAGAAGTCTCGGAGAAGACCGGTGATACGAAGGCTTTTTCGGGGAAACGTTGCCTATTGCTCGATGACGATAAATTACAATTGACACTTTTTGAGAATCAGTTGAAACAATTGGGTATAGAATCGGTTGCCTGCATGAAGGCCGAGGAGATTTTGGGTTATCTGGAACATGAGCATTTCGATGCTTTGTTTACCGATATGCAGATGCCGGAAATGGACGGAGTGAGTTTTTTGAAATTTTTGAGGGAGTCTCATATCGCTCTGGCGAGAAAGCTTCCGGTTGTAATGGTTACGGCGAGGAGCGATGCAGACCAATTTCCTTTCGGAAGGTTTTCGGGAATTTTACACAAGCCTTTTTCGTTGGCGCAATTATCTTTTTGTTTATCGGGATTTGGAATGAAGAGGCAATTCCCCGTGAGATAGAAGATGAGGGTGAAAGAGGAGAGGCTCCGTATGATTTTTGCGGCTCTTACGGCTTTTTTGCCGAAGATGATGCGAAGGCTCGCCGGAAAATATTGGAGACATTCTTTCAGGAGATAAATAGCCAGATAGAGGAGTTGAAAGGGGCCGCGGCTCGTCGCGATGGGATTGTGGTATCACGTATTGCTCATAAGTGGCAACCGATTTTCGCCATGTTGAAAATTTCGGATATGTTGCCGGTGTTGTCTCGATTGGAAGAGGAAGGTGCGCATAAGTGGACCGATGAGCTGTCTCGAAATCTTGATAAGTTGTTGGTCTATGCTGAGAAAATACGTACAGGCCTTAAATTGGTATTGGCAAAGGAGGAATAATTATGAAGCATATTCTCATTGTAGAAGACGATACGACATTTGCTGTTATGTTGCAGACGTGGCTTTCCAAGAAAAAATTTTCGGTAGCATCTGTTTCGGGAATTGCAGCAGCGAAAAAACTCTTATTGAAAGTTCGGTCGATTTGGTGCTTTGCGACTTACGTTTGCCTGATGGAGACGGCATCGATTTGTTGGAATGGGTGAGCAATCGGAATGTAAATGTTCCTTTGATCGTAATGACGAGCTACGCGGCTATCCCGTCGGCTGTTCAGGCGATGAAACTCGGTGCGAGAGATTATATATCTAAGCCGGTGAATCCGGAAGATTTATTGCAAAAGATTAACGAGGTTTTTAATGCGGGTGTCAAGACTGGGAAACAGATTCCTGTGTCTGAATCTGTACCGGAGGAAACAAATTATTTAGAGGGGCAGAGTGAAGCTGCCCGTCAATTGTATACTTATGTGAAGTTAGTGGCTCCGACCTCTATGTCTGTGCTGATCAATGGGGCCAGTGGGACAGGAAAGGAATATGTGGCTAAACGGATACATCAATTAAGTAAACGTTCGGAGAAACCGTTTGTCGCCATCGATTGTGGAGCCATTCCGAAAGAATTGGCTGCTTCTGAATTTTTCGGGCATAAGAAAGGTTCGTTTACGGGAGCGATTGAGGATAAAGTCGGTGCTTTTATAGAAGCAGATGGTGGAACGATCTTTCTTGATGAAATAGGAAATCTGAGTTACGATGTTCAGGTACAGTTGCTACGTGTGTTGCAAGAACGCAGAGTGAAGCCCATCGGGACTACAACGGAAGTAAAAAGTCGATGTGAGGTTGATTGCTGCGACAAATGAAGACTTGAAGGCGGCTATAAAATCAGGTGCATTTAGGGAAGATTTGTATCATCGAATCAATGAATTTACGATCTATATGCCGCATTTGTGCGAACGAGGTGAGGATATACCGTTGTTTGCTAATTTCTTTTTGGATCAAGCCAATCGAGAACTCGAAAAGCCTGTTCCCGGATTTTTGCCGGAAGCGATGGAACGGATTTCTCAATATACTTGGCCGGGAAATTTAAGAGAAATGCGTAATACTGTTATGAGGGCGGCTTTACTTGCTCAGGGGAATCCCATACGTGTGGAACATTTGGGCATAGACATGAATATAGACAAGCCGATAAATATTTTACACGATCCGGATAGTGAGCGGACTAAGATTGTATCGGCATTACAGAAATGTTCGGGTAATAAAAAGTAAAGCGGCTGCAATGTTAGGCATAGATAGAAAAACATTGTATAACAAGTTGAAATTGTATCAAATCGAGTAACTTATATATTTGTAGAATATAGGATACGGTTCGGCATAGTCAAGTTGGAAATCTTATTTCCGCTTGCCTTTGCACTTATCTCTCACTGTATTTGAGGATAAAAAGGGTGTGGAATTTTTCCACACCCTTTTTTCTTTTTATTCTACAAATTTCCACATAAGATTTTTGTGCTCTATTTATTTAATTTGTTTATAATTAGTTGCTTGTGTATTCTTTGGAAGTGTTGACACAACGATTGTTGTTTTATAGTCGAAGAATGGAATATAGAATGTATAACTAAAAAAGTTAGAATTATGAAAAAGTTAATGTTATCAGTAGCTGTGTTCATGATGGGAGTATCTACTCTTGGTTTGTATGCACAAGATTCCAATGTAGAGCCTGTAAAGAAAGATAGTATCCCAACCGAAGAACCTAAGAAAGAGGAGCCTAAATCAGAGGCAGCTTGGGTTTGTATGAGCGAAGAACCTGCTAAAAACCGATAGTGTGCCTTCGCAGGAGCCTAAAAAAGAAGACGTTCAAAAGATATTTTCTATCAGATAACTTTTGTGAAAGATATTTTTTATAGGCTAACCCTAAAAAAAACGTTCTTATTTTTATCTGTTTTAGTGAAGATGATGATGGTCCCGATATCTCCTATAAGGAGGTATCGGGATTTAATTTTCTAATATTTAGTTAGATAGATAGAATGTCATGAATATATAATATGATTAGTGATAATAACTAAATAAATAATTCTAAATAATCCATGCATTTTACATATATTTGTACAATAGAATTTGTATTTTATAACTCTGTTTAAGAGGAAGAAGTGCAAAAGTTCGAGGGAGAGGCTGATTTTATCGAGGATAACGTATTGTTGTCTGGAAGCTTAGGCTTTGCCTAAACTAAAATTGCAATGGTGGAAAACGACAGTATCGGGTGGTATGTAGCGAAAACGTATCGGCAGGAACGTAAGATCAAAGACCTTCTTGCCCGTATGGGTATAGAGCATTTTGTACCTTTCCATCAAGTCGTAAAAGGAGATTAATGGGAAGCGAAAAAAAGTAGAAGAGCCTTTTGTGAACGGGTTGATATTTGTTCGAGGAAATAAAAAAAGTTGCATTGAGTTGATTAACGAATATGGGTATCCTATGAGATATTTGCGGGATTTTTCTACTCGTTCGCTTTTACGTGTACCCGATAAGCAAATGGAAGATTTTATCTATTTGGTAGACCGTCATGAAAATGAGATAGAATTGTTTCCCCATGATTTGAAACGAGGAGATCGGGTGCGTGTGGTCGCAGGGACTTTGCCGGAATCGAAGGGGAGTTAATCCGCATTGCAGGCCATCGTCGAGTGGTGGTTCGTCTCGAAAATTTATTTTCAATCGCTACGGTTTTTTATACCGGGGGGGATATTTGGAAAAGATATGCGACCGGTGATTAAATATATTTCATTTTATGATTTTGCCGATTCTGGGATAGCGCGGAATTATAGCGTTGCTGCGGCTAATAAAATGGATTATATCATTGAATCTCTTGTAAGAATCGGATATGACGTAGAGGTAGTTTCGGTATCGGCATGTATAGAAAGCGGGACGTTTCGATGGTATAAGTCTCGGGTTGAAGAGAGACAGCCTCATGTGAAAACGAGATTTTTCTCGTCGTTTCGTTGTCGATCTAAAATATTAGTCTTGTTGCGACTTATTTGGGGGGTATTGCAATTATTGAGTTATCTTCTTTTTGTGTTAAAAAGGAGAGTCTATATGGGTATACCATTCTTTGTATTATTACAATGTGATTTTGCTGGCAAAAAAAATAAAGAAATTCAAACTGATTCTCGAAGTAGAAGAGATTTATCAAGATGTTTCTCCTGTTCCTCGGTATATGGAACGTTGGGAATGCAAGATGATAGACGTTGCGGATAAGTTTGTGTTTTCGACCGATCTTCTGAATGATAAAGTAAATAGGCAAAAGAAGCCTCATTTAGTTATTTATGGGACTTATCGGTGTGTGCCTGTGATGAGCGAACGGCACGGAGACAATAAGGTGCATGTTGTCTATTCTGGTACACTTGATCCCAATAAAGGCGGAGCTATGGCGGCTGCAGGGTGTGGCGGCGTCCTTGCCGTCTACATATAGAGTTCATATACTTGGATTCGGGAATCCCGGAGAGATACAGACGATTAAAGAGCTGTGTGAAGAGATGTCGGGCAAAGGCGGTGCGGTAGTCTCCTATGATGGGGTACTGAAAGGGAGTGCATATATAGATTTTTACAGACGTGTCAGATTGGCCTGAGCACGCAGAATCCTGATGCGGCGTTTAATAATACCTCGTTTCCGTCGAAAATATTATCTTATATGTCGAATGGTTTGCAAGTCGTTTCTGCCGATATAGAAGCGGTACGGCGAGCTTATGGAATTTCGGGTTATATTTATTATTATCAGAAACAAGAACCCAGCGATATAGCAAATGCCATATTGAATGTGGATTTGGATAATCCTTTTTGACACGCGGGCGGTGGTACAGTCTTTGGATAATAGGTTTGTAGAACAATTGAGTTTGTTTCTCCGTGATAGAGTTTAGTGATATAAAGGGAAATACATAGGTAATAAGAACCTAATTAACAATGTACTGGGCTCTTTCCTTGTTCGAGGGTTCGGCTTTTTGGTTTCTTTTGCCTTGTTTCCTCTTTATCTGAACTATTTCGATGACAATACCGTATTAGGGTGCTGGTTCACGATGTGCTCTGTTTTTATCATGGATACAAGTCTTTGATTTGGGAATAGGCAATGGCTTGCGGAATCATTTGACGGCCGATTTGAGTTTGAAAAACTATGAAAGTGCCCGGCAATATATATCATCTTCTTACATTTTGATGGGAGGTGTCACTGTATTTATTTCGTTTTTAGCATTTATAATAAGCCGATATATAGATTGGAATTCGGTTTTCAATATTTCGGAACAAAGCATATCGCCAGAGAGTTTGCGTAAAGGGGTTGTTATCGCTTTATGTGGCGTATTGTGTTTTTTTTTCTTTCTGAAATTGATTATCTCTATTTTGTATGCTTTGCAGAAATCGGCACTACCTAATTTCTTGAATCTGCTTTCTACCGTTTTATTATTGATTTTTCTGTGGGTATATGATCCGACCGGAGATGTCGAACGAGATTTTGTAACGATTTCTTGGGTGCAGGCTGTTACAGGGTGTTTGCCGTTATTGGTAGCGACAATAATTGTTTTTGCAAAAAAGACCTGAAAGAATGTTTGCCATCGTTCAAGTACTTTCGGTGGGATAAAGCCACTGGTGTTTTGTCGTTGGGAATTTTGTTCCTTGTCTTGCAGTTGTTATACATGATAATTACTGTAACCAACGAGTTTTTTATATCCTACTTTTTCGATCCGTCTTTCGTTGTAGAATACCAGATATATATAAAGATCTTTTCAATAGCCGGTACATTTGTGTCTTTGGCTCTGATTCCGGTATGGTCGGCTGTGACGAAAGCATTTGTAGAAAAAAACGTTACGATTGGATAATCAAGTTGGTCCGTTTTCTGTATTTTGTCGCTGGTATTGCTGTATTGTTTCAATTGGCTATCATTCCATTTCTTGACCCGATATTGGAATTTTGGTTAGGCGAAAAGGCCATCGAGGTGAATCTGTCCACTGCATTGCTGTTTGCCCTATTGGGGTGTGTGATGATTTGGGTATCGGTTTTGACGAGTGTCGTTAATGGTTTAGGCGCGCTTAAATGCCAGTTGTATGGTTTTTATGGGCTGTACTCTTCAAAGTCATAGCTATCGTTTTATTTTTCTTCGTGGATTCCGTGGACGATTGTAATCACAGCTACGATTGTAGGTTTATTGCCCTACTGTGTCTGGCAAACCTATGGTGATGAACAGGCAGTTGAAAATGTTGAATAAAGAGGCGTTTCAAAATGGGTAAGAAACTGTTGATCGTCAATACTTATGCCAATTTGTGGTCAACCGGCAGGATTGCGGCCGAGATAGGGGAGATTGCGGTAAAAACATGGTTGGCAGTGCTATTTTGCATACGCAAGCGAATCGAATCCTTGCTCATGTGAGGAGATTAGAATTAATAAAAAGCGTTATATCGTATATTATACATACCTATTTGTTTTCCCGTATTCTCAATTTGAAAGGATTCGGTTCTTGGATTGAGACGAAGTTATTTATCAGAAAAATAAAGAAAATAGCTCCTGATATAATTCATTTGCATAATATTCATCAGAATTTTTTGAATTTGCCACTTCTTTTTCTCTTTTTGAAAAAAGCGGGTATTCCGGTTATTTGGACCCTTCACGACTGTTGGGCCGTGACTGGGGGTGTACTCATTTCGTGTACAATAAATGCGAAAAATTGGAAAACGGGTTGCTATCGATGTCCGAGATGTGGTAATAGCGATACGGGCGGGGAATTAAAAAGGGGTGTTCCGTACTATGCCGTGGGTGTTAAGAAAGAAAGAAGCATATATAACTTCTGTTCCGAATCTGACTTTTGTTACAGTCTCGGAGTGGCTGTCGGGCGTAGTGAGAAGTTCGGTTGTCGGTTCTGTACCTGTACAGGTTATTTCCAACGGAGTGGACAGTACTCGATTCTATCCTCGTACCGATATACAAGCCATTAAACAAAAAGTATGGTTGTGGCAACCGCTTCATGATTGTGGGGGTAAGTTCTCATTGGAGTGCGTCAAAGGGATTATATGATTATTATAAACTGAGGGAATTATTGCCGGCCGATCAGTTCGTGGTCGTTTTGGTGGGGATAACCTCTGAGCAGAAAAACAATATACCCGATGGTATCATCGGGGTAGAGCGAACAGAGAATCTTGATGAACTGGCTCTTATTTATTCGGCGGCAGATGTGGTGACGAGTTTGTCGTACCAAGAGACTTTCGGACTTACTATTGTGGAAGGGTTCGCTTGTGGTACACCGGCGGTGGTCTATGACAATACGGCGTTGCCTGAATTGGTAGACTCTGATACGGGCTTAGTTGTAGAAACCGGAAATATGGAGCGACTGGCCGAGGCGATAAGACAGGTTTGTAAGACGGGTAAATCGTTTTATTCGCAGGCGTGTCGGGAAGTGGCGCAAACCCGGTATGATAAATTTTGCCAGTATGAGAAATATGTCGAATTATATGAACAGGCGCTTGTTCCGAAAAAGGTATGATTGAGACGATCGTTATTGGTTTAATATGTGTGTTTTGGGCCTATTTGGGGCGTTACAGACGATTGAGCTGGGGCTTTGGCGCAGCGATGACCATATTATTCGTTTTTCCTTGCGATACGCTATGAATGGGGAAACGACTATCGTCAATACATAGACAAATTTACAGTATATAATTCGATCGATGAATTTAATTATTCAGATCCTAACGAACGATGGGAAGTCGGTTGGATATTCTTGTATCGGATATTCAAACCATTCGGCTTTTTTTCATTAGTCATTGTCCTTACTGCATTTGAAATATCTGTTTATTATTGGTTTATCAAGAAATATATACCGAAAGAATGGTATTGGTTCGCTGTATTTATTTATGTATTTAATCCTAATTTCATGCTTACGCAATCGTCTATGATGCGTCAGACTTTGGCTATGTGCATAGTTTTGTTGTCCATTCCTTATATTTTAAAAAAAAGGTCATCATTGCAGCGTTATTTATTTTATTTGCCTCATTGTTTCACAGTAGCGCCAAAATATTGTTACCGATAGTTTTTCTTGGATTTGTGAATTGGAGAATGGGTAAGAAGGGGTGATTATTGGCGTTGTTCTCTTTTTTGCTATTCTGTTGTTCAAGAATATTGTTACATCTATAATTGAAAATACTCTTTCTGTAACGGGTTTGGGAAAATATACTTACTATCTGGAAGAAGGGAAAGAAGAATCGAAATTAGAGTCGGGAATAGGCTTTGTTTATCAGATTATCATCATGAGTATGATATTGTATTATGAAAAAAGACAAGATCGAAAGGACGGATTGATTTTCAAAATAACCGCCCTTTCTTTTTTTCCTTTTCGTTCCGTTAGGTTTTATCGCTCAACTTATTGCTCGGATAGGTATGTATTTGCAAGTGTCAATGATCGCAACTTATCCACTGATGATTCGTACGATCAATAATAGAATCGTACGGGCAGGAACACTGTTTATAATTATGTTTTTCACTATTTATGACTTCTTCTCATTTTTCAATTCCGAAATTTGGAGAGATTCGTTCATAGAATATCATACTATTTTTGAATCTTTTATTTGGCGATGACAGATATGAATGTATTATTTGTTGCATCTGTGGTTCATGAAAAATTATTGATTGAAATATTGAAAACACAGCCTCGATATTATGGAATACAAGGCCAGTATTTCATGCGGTTGATGTTATTGGGATTAAAGGCTAATGGTGTAAAAGTAAATGTGTTATCTAACAATTTAGCATATCGTTATTGGCATTCAAAAAGAGGGGAACGACATTGTGTCTTGGAAGAGGGAATAGGATATAACTATTTTTTTAGAAAGCAAAGGGGAGGGTATTTACATTTATTGTTAAGGATTATACGGTTTATAAAATTATGGAAAAATAAATTAGGGAAAGATAATTCGGCTATTTTATGTGATGGGCTTAATTTTACTTTATTGCTTTCTTGTTTTTATGTAAAATATTTTTTTAATATCAGGGTTACGGTTTTTGTAACAGATATGCCTCGTTATTTGTCGATGGGATTTCTTTCTCGAATAAAATCTAGTTTGCAAGAATATATTATATGTCAAATGGATGCATTTGTGACATTGACTAATTACATGGATGCTGATTTGAATCCTAATCATAAACCAAGTGTTGTGATAGAGGGTATGGTTGATGTGAGAGCAAAGTGTGAATCAATAAGGGGAGGAGAAGGGAAAAGGTCTGTATGTATAGTGGCTCTATTCATAAAATTTATGGGATTAAAAAATTGTTGGATAGTTTCTTGGCAATGAATAATACCGATTATATATTGGAGATATATGGAGATGGCGATTATAGAGCAGAATTGGTCGAATTAGCAGCAAAACATGATCGTATAATTTATAAAGGATTAGTCTCTCGTGACGTAATTGTGGCTCGTCAGAAACAGGTTGCATTATTGATTAATCCACGACCGAGTTCGTATGAATATACTCAATATTCTTTTCCTTCGAAAATAATGGAATATATGTTGTCAGGAACTCCGGTATTGACGACGAAACTTCCGGAATTCCAGCTGAATATGATAAATATTTGTATTATTTCGAAGACGAATCAATTGAGGCTATGGCCAATAAAATGTCCGAAGTACTTTCAATGGATTATACCGAATGTTTAAGGAAAGCAAGTGAGGCTCAGAGTTATGTCATGAATGAAAAGAATAATTTTCTTCAGATGAAAAAACTATTATCTATTTTATGAATGGTTGCTCTATGAATATTGGATTTTATTTTTTTGATAAAGGATTGAGCGGGGTTGATTGTTCCCGTCCGGACTTAGGAAATCCGGGAGTGGGGGAACTCAATATTGCTTTTTACTTTTGATTTATTATATACTCCGTTTTGACCCGAAATCGTATAGGGTAAGAGTTTATTGTTCATCTGACTGTTTTTTCCCACAAGGTGTAGAGAAGGTTCTTGTTGAAGATATTTTTGAGGGTTTGACCGAATCAAAAAGACGAGGTGATGATTTTACTATCATTAAGGATAATAAGGATCAACAATTGGCTCGATTTATCGATAAACTACGGCATCGCATTGTTATTTGGGGCATAATTTTTATTTTGGGGATTATGCCGATTGGGTTGCTAAGAGCCCGTCTGTTATTGCAAATGTTTTTTGTAGGTAGGCAGCAGTATGATAGATATATAGATCACCCCATTTGTGATAAATCTTTGTTTATATATAATATGGTTCCCGATGTGGTAGGGGAAAAAAAGCGGGATAATGACGGTAAAACGGTTGTTTATTTGGGAGCATTGATTCCAGAAAAGGGATTTTTGATATTAGCCAAAATGTGGAAGTACATTTTGAAAAAGGTTCCAATGGCACGATTACAGGTGATAGGAGGTGGAAATCTTTATTCTAGAAATTGCTCTTTGGGAAGAATGGGAATAGCGGATAAATCGTTTGAAGAAGAGTTTTTCCCGTATTTGTCGGAAGAAGGAGAACTATTGCCATCTGTCACGTTTCAAGGAATCTTAGGGGGTGAAAAATACGAAGTTTTTTTGTCGTCGTCAGTTGGAGTAGTTAATCCGTCAGCTCGCACAGAGACCTTTGGAATGGGTGCAATTGAGATGAATTGTGCGGGGTTACCGGTTGTTACATTGGGAAAAAATGGTTATCCCGATACAATAGAAAATGGAGTTACAGGATACTTATGTCATTCATACAAGGAAATTGCAGATAAAATTGTGTTCTTATTGACTCACGATGAGGTTAATGAACGATTGGGAATTCAAGCAAAAGAGCAGGTGAGCCGATTTTCTCCAAAAAATATTATGCCTTTGTGGTTTAATTTGTTTGAACAAATAGCGCAAAATAAATTAATAATAACATATCGACGTCCTGACAGTCATTTTTTCAATAACATTAAATTCGTGAGAATCCTATTGCGGTTTTTGCGTAAAAACTGTCGTTTGTCATTTCTCCCCCCGTTGATAAAAAAATAGAAACAGTGATATATACCTATTTAAAAAAAATAATGAAAAAATGAAAGTGGCGTTGATTCTTGCTACAAATGTAGAAAAATCTCCTTATATGCAATATTATATAGATGTATATAAGGAAAAGAACATTGATGTCGAAGTCATTTTGTTGAATAGGGATAAACGTGTATTGAATGAGGAGTTCCCCTATAAGATACATTCTTGTGATATTATAGCGAAGGAGACAGCCTCTTGCGTTCGTAAAATTTATGATTATTTTCGCTATTCTCGGTTCGTAAGACGGATATTGAAACAATCTGATTATAGTCAGATTGTAGTATTTACCATCGCTAATGCGGTATTTCTGTCTTACTATTTATTAAGTTATTATAAAAAGAAGTATATATTTGATATACGTGATTATTCTCCGTTGGTTAAATATACCGTTCCTATAATTAGGCGTTTATTAAATAATTCAGCATTGAATTGTTTTTTTCTTCACCGGGGTTTAGGTCGTGGTTACCTGCATGTGATTACGTAATATGTCATAATGCAAGACGTAAATCTCTTTGATGAGGACATAGTGAATGCCCGAGATATCGATGTGGAAAATGTTAAAGTGTTGACTATCGGACAACTTAGAAATTTTATTACGAATAAAATGCTAATGGATCATTTGGGGAATAAATCTCGAATAATGATTCAATTTTCGGGTATGGGTATTGCATATGATTTATTGAAAAAGTACGAGGTGAAAAAGATATATAATAATGTGAAATTTACGGGTTATTATCCGAAAAAAGGAAGAATTTTCTATCGTTGATGGCTGTGATTTTATGAACATAATTTTGCCTGATGATACGTTGAGCCGTTATTTGATAAGTAATAGATTTTATTTGTCTTTGTTGAGAAGAAAACCGATGATTGTTTCGTCGGGTGGTATTCAGGCTGAATATGTGAAAGAATATGATTTGGGAATTATTGTTTCCTCTGAAGATGATATATATAGTAAAATAATGATCTATGCCAGATCATTTGACCCGATTCAATTTCAAAAAAAAATTGTGATCGATTTTTAGAAAGGGTAAGATCGGATATGCAGATATTTAGCAGAAGCGTTTTTATAGTTTAAATTAATAATCATGTCTATTTTTAAAGATAAGATATTGCTTATTACCGGAGGAACAGGATCCTTTGGCAATGCTGTGTTAAAGCGGTTTTTGGATAGCGATGTCGGTGAAATACGCATATTTAGCCGTGATGAGAAAAAACAAGACGATATGCGGCATCGATTACAGAACCCGAAGGTTAAGTTTTATATCGGTGACGTGCGGGATAAACGTAGTGTGGATAGCGCTATGAGTGGGGTCGATTATGTGTTTTCGGCAGCTGCCTTGAAACAGGTCCCTTCATGTGAATTTTTTCCTATGCAGGCTGTACGTACGAATGTATTTGGCACGGAGAACGTATTGGATTCGGCCGTGGAGCATGGTGTGAAAAAATGTTGTCGTATTGTCTACCGATAAAGCGGCCTATCCCATCAATGCTATGGGAATAAGTAAGGCCATGATGGAAAAAGTGGCGATTGCCAAAGGACGCCAGTTGGGTGATTCTGCGACAACGACAATTTGTTGTACTCGTTATGGAAATGTGATGGCGAGTCGGGGATCTGTGATTCCGCTATGGATCGAGCAGATGAAAAACAATGCGGTAATAACGATCACGGATCCCAACATGACACGGTTTATGATGACGCTCGATGATGCTGTCGACTTGGTAGTTTATGCGTTTGAGCATGGCCGTAATGGCGATTTATTCGTACAGAAGGCTCCGGCGGCTACACTGGTTACTTTGGCGACTGCGTTGAAAGAATTGTATGGCAAAGATACTCCCGTGAAAATTATCGGTACACGGCATGGGGAGAAGCTCTATGAAACTTTGGTTACTCGCGAGGAGATGGCGAGGGCAGAGGATATGGATAATTATTATCGTATTCCATGCGATAGTCGAGATTTGAATTACGATAAATTTTTTGTCGAAGGTAGTGAGGTAGTCTCTCAAATAGAAGACTATCATTCGCACAATACTCACAGGCTCGATGTAGAAGAAATGAAACAGTTATTGCTGAAGCTCGATATCGTACGGGAAGATTTGAATCTCAATTAGTGGACAGAATTATGATAAAAGTAGGCATTACCGGGCAGTCTGGGTTTGTCGGTACTCATTTATATAATGCGTTGGGACTTTATCCCGAAGAATTTGAGAGAGTTCCATTCGAAGATGATTATTTTGCCGATGTGGAACGGCTGAATACGTTTGTAGAGAGTTGTGATGTTATTGTACATTTGGCGGCGGTAAACCGTCATACTGATGCGCATGTTTTGTACGAGACGAATATGCGATTGGTAAAACAGCTAATCGAGACTATGGAAGCGACAAATTCTCGTCCTTATGTCTTATTCTCGTCGAGTATACAGGAGGAACGGGATAATGAGTATGGCCGTAGTAAGAGTGATGGCCGTAAATTGTTGGAAGAATGGGCTGTGCGTAATGGGACATCTTTTACAGGAATGGTAGTTCCCAATGTTTTCGGTCCGTTTGGGAAGCCTAATTATAATTCGTTCATAGCCACGTTCGGGTATAAATTGACTCACGGCGACTCCCCCACGGTATTACAAGACAATGAGGTAAATTTGATTTATGTGGGTAGTTTATGCCGTCATATTTGTGATAAAATAAGGGAAATGGGAGGTCGCACCGTACCCTCGCTTGTCGAGCGGGACGATGTAGCCTGCGATTTCGAGATGAAGGTGAGTGAAGTTCTCGGTTTGTTTGAAAATTTCAAAAATTGTATTTCGAGCAGGGAATTATTCCTCCTTTGAATAATATCCATGAAATGAATTTGTTTAATACATTTCGTAGCTATATTGATATGGAAAGCTATTTCCCGGTGAAATTGGTTCAACATACCGATGTACGAGGTAGTTTCGTCGAGACCGTAAAAATCGGGGTGGGTGGCCAAGTGAGTTTTTCTACCACCGTTCCTGGTGTTACAAAGGGGAAATCATTATCACACTCGCAAGATGGAGCGGTTTGTAGTGATTAAGGGAAAAGCGAGAATTCAGCTCCGGAAGGTTGGAACAGACGAAGTACTGGATTATTATCTTAACGGGGAAGAACCGGCTTATGTGGATATGCCGGTGTGGTACACATAATATATCGAATATCGGCGATGAGATTTTTATATGCTCAGTTTTGGATAAACGAATGGTATGATCCTACCGATAGCGATACTTATTTCGAACCGGTAGTGAAAGACGAGTGAAAAATCAAAATATAGATTTATGAAGCGATTGAAAGTCCTTTCGGTAGTAGGGACAAGACCCGAAATAATCAGATTGTCATGTGTATTGCAAAAAGTTAGATGCCAGTCCCGCCATAGAGCACGTATTGGTACACACAGGACAAAATTACGATTATGAATTAAACGAAATATTTTTTTTTCAGGATTTAGGTCTACGGAAACCTGATTATTTTTTTGAATGCGGCAGGTAATAATGCGACGACGACTGCCGGACAGATATTGATTAATATAGATCCGGTTCTTGAAGAAGTTCGTCCGGATGCATTTCTTGTACTGGGCGACACGAATTCTTGCTTGTGTACGATAGCGGCTAAGAAACGTCATATCCCTATTTTCCATATGGAGGCCGGAAATCGCTGTTTCGACCAGCGTGTTCCCGAAGAGAGTAATCGTAAGATTGTCGACCATATATCGGATATTAATTTGCCGTACAGCTCTATTGCCCGTGAATATTTGTTGAGCGAGGGAATCCCTTCCGATCGGGTTGTCAAAACCGGAAGCCCCATGTATGAGGTGCTGAACAGGTATTTGCCTCAGATAAATGCCTCGTCTATTTTAGAGAATCTGGGATTGGAGAAGGGCAAATACTTTGTCGTGTCGGCCCATCGGGAAGAGAATATATCGAGCGAACGCAACTTCGGGAATTTGGTTAAGATTTTGAACGACATAGCTCAAACGTATGGTTTTCCCGTGATTGTGTCGACACACCCCCGTACCCGCAAGAAAATAGAAATCGATAGTGTTGAATTTCACCCACTTATACGGTTGATGAAACCGATGGGTTTTAGCGATTATAATAAATTGCAAATTAATGCCAAAACGGTAATCTCGGATAGCGGAACCATCAGCGAGGAGTCGTCTATTCTTAATTTTAAGGCTCTGAATATACGTGAAGCTCACGAGCGTCCCGAGGCGATGGAGGAAGCTTTAGTGATGATGGTAGGGCTTAATCCCGAACGGGTGATGCAGGGTTTGTCCGAATTGCAGAATCAGAATCTCGAAACTCGTAATTTTCGTCCGGTCGCAGACTACTCTATACCGAATGTTAGCGATAAAGTCGTGCGAATTATTCTTTCTTATACCGATTATGTCAAAAGAGTCGTCTGGGGTGAAAGGTAAACGATGCTTGTTTTTGACCAATTATTTTTATCCCGAAGTTTTTCGAGGTAACGATATCGCTTTTGAAATGGTAAAACGAGGATATGAAGTTACTGTAATTACATGTATTCCCAATTATCCTCAGGGCCATTTTTACGAGGGATATGGATTGCGGAGCAGGCGGAGAGAAGTCGTCAATGGAGTAAATGTCATTCGTGTGCCGGTGATTCCTCGAGGAGACGGTAGGGCGATAAGAATGGTGTTCAATTATTTATCGAGTTTATTATTTTCTTGTATATACACATTAAGTATCGTTTGTCGTAAGAGATTCGACTTTATTTTTGTGCAGGAATTGTCCCCGGCATTTATCGGTATACCGGCAGTGCTTGCGAAAAAAATACGACGAATTCCTATTTATTTCTGGTTACTTGATGTTTGGCCAGAAAGTTTGGCTGCCGGAGGTATAACTAATAAATATATCATTAAGATAGTTGATCGTATTATGCGCTACATTTATCGGCATTGTCGCAAAATTTTCATAGCGGCATCGGGTGTGAGGACATTGTTACAGCAACGAGGGGTAAAAAATGATTGTATAGAAGATTTACCCAATTGGGGCGAAGATGAACTTCGAGAATGTACTGTTGATGACGATGAACTGCCACATTTGCCAGATGGTTTTAAAATTATGTTTGCCGGAAATTTGGGCGAGGCGCAGAATCTTGAAAATGTGATGAGAGTAGCCGAACGTTTGAAAAATAATAAACATATACAGTGGATTTTTATCGGTGACGGGCGAAAGAAAAAATGGGTTATGTCGTTCGTTCAAAGTCGGGAGATGGGTGATACTGTACATTTTTATGACCGTTATCCCATTGAATATATGCCGGCATTTTTTCAGAAAAGCCGATATTATGTTGCTTCCTCTTTTGTGACAATAGCGCATTCAATGTGACGTTACCAGCGAAGATACAGGCTTATATGCTCAGTTCCAAACCTATTTTAGTCATGGCGAATGGTGAAGTACAAACGGTTGTAAAGAATGCTCGTTGCGGATATTATACAGGTGCAGATTCTATTGACAAGATGGTTCGTTTAGTCCTTTTCCATTTCGAATTATTCAAATCAAGAATTGGAAGAAAAGGGTAGAAACGGATATAATTATTACCAGCGGCATTTTAAGAAAGAAAAATGTATGAACAATTTATTCGAAATTATTGAGAAGGGAGAACGAAGTAATGTCTGAGATATTGATTGATCATGTTTTACTCGATAGGGTGACAAAGGCTGCAAAGGAAAGTCCTAGATTGCGTATGAATTATAACTTTCACGAATCGTTGTCGTCTCCTTCGCAACGTCTGCTTAATGCCCTTGAACTGGGAACCGTTTTACCGATACATCGTCATAGGCATACGGCCGAAACTTATGTATTGTTGCGAGGGCGTATGAGAGTTCTCTTTTACGATGACGACAAGAAGGAAATTAATCGCTATGAACTCGACCCGGCGGAGGGTACTTATGGGGTAAACATACCCCGGGGACAATGGCATACAATTGAGGTGTTATGTGCTGGTACTGTTATTTTTGAGGTGAAAGATGGTCCGTATATACCTATTGCTCCTAATGATATGTTAGAATAGACGGTCTAATTTTTAGAAAGGAAAACAAAAAGCCAACTTTTGAAGTTGGCTTTTTGTTTAATAAAGTATTTTGATTTTTAGTTTATAAAATATTGTGTATTAAATAGTTGTTTCGTATTTCTGCTAATGATTCAATGTGAGCGTAAAATTTTTTAGAGTTTGATATTAGAAAAATTTTAACAGTTGGGTACATATTTATCTTTATGAAAATAACTATCTTCGCTAAATAAGACCAATGATATTTATAAATAGAGATTGTACAATTATAGTGTTGTGATTCGAAAGGATAGTTTTTATAGAGCAGCATGAAGGATTGAAAATACAGATTAAGAGGAGGCTGTAATTTGGTTATACTATGAATGAGGAGGAACTTGTATATCAATTAAAACAGGAATCTCAAGATGCATTTAATAGAATATATAATATGTATTCGGCTCGGTTATATGCATATTGTATGCAGTATGTTAAGTCGAGAGAAGACACCGAAGAAATTGTACAAGATGTATTTATTAAATTATGGATAAATAGACATAGTATTATACATGGCGAGTACCTCAGCGCTTTTATTTTTAAAATAGCAAAGAATCAGATTATCAATAGGTATAAATCACGAATTAATTCATATGTTTTTGAAGAATATGTGAATTATTATAATGAAGAACAATGTTCTGTGAGCGATACTTCAGCTATTGTGGAATATGACGATTTCTGTAAATCTCTGAAAAAGGCTATGAAAAATTTGTCTAGTACTCAGAGGGAAGTGATTGAGTGTGTCAAATTAAACCAGATGTCTGTTAAAGAGACGGCTGTAAAACTTAGACTTAAAGAACAAACCGTAAAGAATGCTCTTTCAGCCGGATTGAAGGTTTTAAAAAATATTGAAGAAAAAGTCTTGTTTTAATTCTTTCCTTTGTGTTAAAATAATTGAAATGTTGATATAAAAAGACGTTTTTGTTGTCTTTACATAAACAGAGCGAGTTATATGGATTATTTAGAAAGAAAAGTATAAAAGAAATTGTCTGACTCGAAAGAATTGGAGGAACTTCAAAGGAAGGTAAGAGAAATGTCGGACGGGCAACTCGAAGATCGGTTATTTAAAGGCTGGCAAGAGGATATACTAGATGATAGTTCCGTTTCTGCTGAACGTTTAGCTATACTAAAACGCAAAGTAGATAAAAGCATTTTTCTAAAATATCGTACTAAAATGTTGATATCGTGGGGACGAATAGTAGCTGCAATCCTACTTCCAATCTTTGTTTTTGCTACATTTTATTTTTATCAAGAAACGCGTTCTTTGTCAAGTGGGGAAGTTTTATTTTCTACATTTGCGGAAGAACATGCTAACTTGACTTTGCCAGACGGGACTAAGGTGACGATGAATTCGAATAGTTCCTTGACATATTCTCCCAAAGATTTTAATCGAGATGAGCGATGTGTGGATTTTAATGGAGAAGCCTATTTTAATGTAGCTAAAAATAAATCGGTTCCATTTGTTATTACTACAAAGGATTTAACCGTAAGAGTATTGGGGACTAAATTCAATTTACATGCATATGCTGGAAATGAAACTATGGAGGTTACATTGGAAGAGGGAGAGATATTAGTATCATCTCGAAAGGAAGAGAAGAAGTTGTTACCTAACCAAAAGGCTGTATTGAATTGTCAAGACGGTAGTATATTAGTATTAGAAGAGAAGAGGCCGGAGGATGCATCTGTATGGAAAAATAACGAACTAGTTTTTTATTGACGAACAGTTGGAGAATGTAATAGTAGCTCTTGAAGAAAATTATAATATTAGTATTCATATAAAGGGGTTAAATATAGACAGTGATTTGTTTACTGGAAAAGTGCCTTCTAACGATTTGCTTAATGCATTGGAAATATTGAAATATTCTTATCACATGGATTATTGTGTCGATGCGAAAGATATTTATTTTTCCAAGAAATAATTCTTGGAAAGTTTCGATTCGTTCGGATATTGTTACTTATGCTCCTCTGTTTTGATAGTTCCTTTTAGGAACTACGAAATGAAGAGAATACCCGATTCAAATTTTTGAATCGGGTATTCTCTTTTTAGTATAAACTCGAAATATTAGTAAATATTTATATGTAAAAATAATACCATTAATGAGATAGGAGTCTCGACCAATACTAGAACTTGATTACAACGCAAGAATAAAGTATAATATTTGTTTTGGATATTTTTTCTTCTGGTAAAACATGTTTTTTAAACATGCTTTTTAAAAGTACTTTTTATTAGCGTGTTGTCTTTCTATATAAATATTAAGAAAAACCATAAAAAACAATTCAAGGTTTATGAAAAAATCATAAAACATCGATTAAGACAGTTTATCTTATTATTCTTTTTATAGGTAATGTAGGTATGCTGGCTGCTCAGAGTCAAAGAGTGACTATTGAGCTGAAAAATGCAACTCTAAAAGAGTTATTTTCTATTGTTGAAAAACAAACTTCGTACAGGTTTGCTTATAGAAATGTAGTGCTTGACGAGAGTAATGATGTTTCTATCTCTGTCAAGAATAAGAGTGTCCCAGAAGTTTTTAGACGAAGTTTTTTTAAAAACAAGGGTTTGGATTATAATATAGTATCGGATAAATCGATTGTTGTTTTCGATAAGCGTCCGAACTTAGGTAAAAGCAGTCGTGAGCAGGTGACTGTCAAGGGGATTGTTTATGACGAAACAGAAGTTCCTGTAATTGGAGCTAATATCGTTGTGAAAGGTGCTAATGTGGGTACTGTTTCGAATATCGATGGAAAATTTTCTATCAATGCTCCAGCCGATGGTGTCTTGGAGGTTTCATATGTGGGGTATAATAAAGAGGAGGTGGAAATCAACGGTCGTACGTCGTTGCGCATAGATATTCGTCCCGTTGTGCTGGACGAGGTCGTTGTAGTGGCTTATGGTACACAGAAAAGTCCAGTGTGACAGGTGCGATTGATGTTATTTCTTCGAAAACGATTGAGCAAGTCCCGGTTTCTAATATAGCTTATTCTTTCAAGGAACGGTTCCCGGATTGATTATCACGGATAATGGGGGTAAACCTGGATCTACTCCTTCGCTGAATATTCGTGCAATAGGAACTATGAGCTCTACCGAACCATTGGTTATTATAGATGGTGTTCCGGCTGGACTAGGGGACTTTTATGCATTGAGCTCCACGGATGTGGAATCCGTTTCTGTTTTGAAAGATGCTTCTTCTGCAGCTATTTATGGATCGAGAGCATCCAATGGCGTTTTATTGGTAACGACAAAGAAGGGTAATAAGGATAAAAATCCGACGGTAGATATTTCATATACAGCCTCAATGCAGACTCCGACAAAAGTCCCTGAGTTAAATAATTCGTGGGATTATGCTATATTGGTTAATGAGTCTTACGTTCAGGCTGGTGGAAATCCTTTATATACCGATGAAGAAATACAAATGATGCGAGATGGCAGTAACCCGGATTATTATGCTAATACGAATTGGTGGAAATCGGCAGTAAAGTCCAATGACAGTATGCATCAAGCTAATGTGCGGGTAAGTGGTGGAACTGCAAAATCCGCTTATATGATTTCTGGCGGTTATACTTCGCAACAAGGGTTGGTTCAGTTTACCGATTTTTCCAAATATAATGCCAGAGCCAATGTAAGTACTCAGATTGTGGATAATTTTGACGTTATGGCCGGTGTATCCTATTACAGAAGCAATAGTAAAGAGCCTGATCATTATAGCGATTTTTTTGAAGCTGTTTTGAATATGCCTCCTTATTTACCGGTTAAGCGGGCGAATGGAGATTGGGGACATTTAAACAATGAAGATACGAACCCGGTTGCTTGGATTACAGAGGGAGGACATACCAAAAGTTATGATAATAATCTTCTTATGAATGGTATGGCGAATTGGGAGATTATTCCCGGACTTCGTGCGAAGGCTCAGTTTTCGTGGAATTTATGGGAGGTAGGTAGTTCTAGTATTTACAAAACTATTACATTTGTTAATGAAGATGGTAGCCATAAATATAGTAACGATCCGAATAGTGTGAGTCGTTCAATGACAGAAAGAAGCCAGACTACTTTTACAGACCACACTTGAATATGAGAAAAAAATACAAAATCATTTTTTTTAAAGTACTAGCGGGTTTTACAGATGAACATTATAAAAGCCATTGGGTAGGAGCTAATAGGAAGAATATTCCTGATAATAATTTGGAGGAAATAGATGGTGCGACCGGTACTGGCGATTTGAAAGATAATTGGGGAAATTCTGACGAGTGGAGAATGTATTCCTATTTTGGTCGGGCCAACTATGATTTTGATAGTCGTTATTTTTTGGAATTTAATCTTCGGTACGATGGCTCGTCACGTTTGGCGCCAGGACATCAATATACACTTTTCCCTTCGGGGTCAATAGGTTGGAGAATATCGGAAGAAAAATTTATGGAGCCGATAAGAACTGTGGTAGATAATTTGAAACTTAGGGCATCTTACGGACAATTGGGAAATCAAACCATAAGCCTTTATCAGTATGCAAATGTAATGGCTAATAATCCGAAAGAATATATGTTCGGACATCAATGGGTCCCGGGTTCTTATTTAAATATTTTACCGAATTACGATTTGGGGTGGGAGACTTCTACTATGCTCGATATAGGGGTAGATTTTAATTTGTTCAATAATAGGCTGATCGGTGCTTATGACTGGTATCGAAAGAAGACCGATGGCATATTGTTGGATTTGCCTGTGTCTGGTGTTATCGGTATTCCGGTTTCTGTCCAAAATGCCGGTGTTATGGCAAGTTGGGGGCATGAGTTACAGTTAACGTGGAGGGATAAAGTTAATGAGTTTAATTATGGGGTCACTCTATCTTTTTCGGATCAAATGAATGAGGTTTTGGATTTGAAAGGAACCGGGCCTCATATATATGATCGTACGGTAATAGCGGAGGGCAAACCTTTGAATGCTCTGTATGGATATAAATGCTTAGGTTTTTTCACCTCGGAAGAAGAGATACAAAACAGTCCGAAGCCCGAGGGGTACGCCTCTCAAATAAAAGTTGGCGATTTGAAGTATGCCGATTTGTCTGGGCCTAATGGAGTTCCTGATGGAAAAATTGATAGTTATGATAAAACCGATATAGGTTGGAGTGCTCCGAGATATATGTTTGGACTGGATTTCTCAGGAGAGTACAAGGGATTTGATTTCAGAGTATTTTTTCAAGGGGTAGGTAAACGAGATGAGTTTATTTATGGGGGTATTGTATTAAATCCTACTTCAAAGAGCTTATTGGAGGATCGCTGGAACCCAGAGCGATCGGTACAAGAAAATTTGGCTCATGCCAAATTACCTCGATATGTAAATGGGCAACAGAATAATTACGAGATATCTGATTTCTATGTAAAAAGCGCAGCTTATTTACGATTGAAAAATTTACAATTGGGATACACCCTTCCTAAAAATTGGACGAGAAAAATATGTTTTGAGAAGGTTCGGTTTAGTATATCTGCCAATAACTTGTTCACTTTGACTTCTTATCCGTATGTGGATCCGGAGGGTCCTTCGGGAGGAGCATATTATCCACAGTTGAGATCATTCACCTTTGGAGTGGAGCTTACTATAGGTAAAAATTGATTGTTCTATAATACATTAGATACATTTAGTTATGAAACGCTATATATATTATTTTATGATCATCGGTTTGCTTCCTGTTTTTAGTTGTACCGATGGATTGGATTTATATCCGAATGATAAAGTTACAGTAGATAATTATTGGAATACGGCAGAAGATGCTCTTCGTGCAGTGAATGCTACTTATAGTAATACCTTCCCTCAGAGCGATACGTATGGTTGCGATTTACTTTTCTTGGATGCGGCAAGCGATAATACCTATCCTCAACACAGCAATCAGTTTGGTAATTTTCAACAAATTGCATTGAATGCGTTCGAAGCGAACCATGCCGCGTTACAGGAATTATGGAATAGAAGATATGTTACGATAAGACGTTGTGCCGATTTTCTCGTGAATATCGGGAATGTAAATATGGATCCGATTTTAAAAAATCGCTATACGGCAGAGGTCTTGTTTCAACGTGCGTATGCTTATTATTACTTGATAGCTCAATTTGGAGATGTTCCATGGGTCGATCATCCATTGACGATACAGGAGGCATCTTCTATTCGGAGAACAGATAAATATGCGATTGCCAAACAGATAATAAGTGATTTGGATTACGCTGCGGCAAATCTTCCGTCTTCTTATACAAATGAGGAAGACGATGGACGAGTAACGCGTTGGGCTGCATTTGCGTTGAAAAGCCGGATTTGCATGTTTATGGCTGGAGATTATCGCAAATCTTCCCCCGACCAGAAATGGTATTGGGAACAGGCTCGGGATGCAACGGATTCTGTTATTACAAAATCTGGAAAATCTCTTTATACTCTAATAATCAATTGACCGGTGAAAGTTATAGAAAACTTTTTTATGACGACGCTGCGAGTGTAGGTAGTGGAGAAATAATTTACGATTCTCAGTTCACAAGTGCAGAGCGCGCTCTTTATGGCTTTACGGTGAAGATTGCTTGTATTAGTGATGGAGGTTGGAATTCATGGGTTCCCTACCCAATCTATGGTTGATGCATATGAAGTTAAGGTAAGTAATAGCGAAGCTTATCCGATTGACGATCCTCGTTCGAATTATAATCCTGACGATCCGTATGTGAATAGAGATCCTCGTTTGGCCGCTTCTATTTATTATACTGGTACAGGAGGAACGACCTTAGCTGGTAGTGAGTATAATAGTCAGCCCGGGAGTACGAGTGGAGATAAGATGGACCAACACAATGGCTCTCCGACGGGATATGGGTGGAAGAAATATGTAGATCCTAGTTTGATAGGAGTGTGGGATACTGGACATGATTTCCCTTTAATCCGTTTAGCAGAGGTTTATTTGGATGCAGCGGAAGCTCGGAATGAATTGGCAAATTCTCCGTCGGAAGATGCTAAAATAAGAAATTATTCGGGTATGACGAGATGGCGTGTAGGAATGCCCGATTTCCCTAATAATTTGACAAAGATGAGATGAGAGAGCGAATAAGGAATGAGCGCCGGGTGGAATTGGCTTTTGAAGGTGCTCGCTTTTTGACATTCGTCGCTGGGGAATTGCTAAAAATGTATTGAATGCCGAAGACGGTTGGATTATTGGTATGAAATTGGATAATGCCGGTGGATACCAGGTTGTAGAAAGTGGTAAATGGAAAGGCCATGTGAAAGTGAGACAACGCACGTTATTTACTTCCGATCAGTATGTTTGGCCTATTCCAAGCAGAGAAATCGAGTTAAATCTAATTTAGAGGCGGAGCCGTTAATGGAAATCGAATAAATTCAAAATTTTTTATGAACAAATATTTTAATATAGCAATTGTAACAGCATTGTCTGTTGCTATTACATCGTTCAAAGGGAAATGCGATGTCTGATCTTTCGCAGTATGTCGATCCGTTTATCGGGGTCGATGGCGGCGGAAATGTATTTCGGGGCCTTGTGTACCTTTTGGTATGGTAAAGGTGGGTCCTGACTGTGGTGGAAAAGATTGGAATGCGGGTTGGGATCGCGATGGGAATATACATGGGTTCAGTAATGTCCATGTGAGCGGGACCGGAGGAGGTTGTAAGTATGGAAATGTACTGTTTGCCCCGATTACCGGGAATCTTGATATGCAAGATTATTCATCTCCTCGAAATAATGAACATGTGGCGTTGGGGCTGTATGAGGTGGATTTGAAAAGATATGGCACATCGGCTAGATTGACGGCTTTGCAGCGTAGTGCAATGCATGAGTATACTTTTCCAGCGAGTGATGATTCAAAAATAATTATTGATTTGGGGAGTTTCTTTTCTTCTCATGAAAGACAATATTTAGTAGGCTCAGAAGTAAGGATTATTTCGGACAAAGAGATCGAGGGATATACTCGGGTTAGAGGAGGTTGGAATATAGGTGAGCCGTACACGGTTTATTTCTACGCTGTGTTTGATACTCCGTCCGATGATTGTGGTACATGGAAGAGCCATCGAGTTGAACCTGGGAAAAGAGAACAATATGATACCAGTGAACCGACAGGTGCTTATTTTTCCTATCGCACTTCTGATAAGCAGAAAGTTACGGTCAAAGTGGGCATCTCTTATTTAAGTACCGGGAAAGCGCGAATGAATTTGTCAGAAATGAATTCGTGGAATTTCGACGAGGTGAGAGCCGCCTGTGTGAGTCGTTGGAACGAGATATTGAACAAAATAGAGGTTAAAGGTAGTGACGAGCAGAAAAAGATTTTCTATACAGCTTTGTATCATAGCTATTTGCAGCCAGTAGGCAAGACCGGAGAAAATTCGAAATGGATATCGGACGAACCGTATTACGATGATTACTATTGTATTTGGGATACATTTAGAGCGACACACCCTTTATTCACATTGTTGACGCCTTCTAAACAGGTAGATATGTTGCGTTCTTTGCTGGATATATACCGACACGAGGGATATGCCCCCGATGCGAGGAGCGGTGATGACAATGGCCGGGTGCAAGGTGGATCGAATGTCGATATACTTTTGCCGATGCTTATGTCAAAGGATTGAAAGGTATCGATTACGAATTGGCATTGGAGGCGATGATAAAGAACGCCGAAGTGTCTCCCGGTGATGACGAGCGAAAGGAAGGACGCGGCGGTATCAGTGATTATAATGAGAAGGGTTTTGTATCGACAAAATTAGAGCGCGCGGGGACTCGTACCATGGAGTATGCCAATTGTGACTATGCCATTGCTACATTGGCTCGTGGACTGAAAGAAAAAGAGATTGCCCAAAAAGTATATGGAACGTTCCCGAAATTGGCAAAATTTGTGGAATCCCGATGTGGAAAGTTTGGGCTTTAAGGGCTTTGTGTGGCCTCGTTATAGCGACGGATCTTGGTGGAGCGAAAATGATTATTCGGTTTTTCAAGGTGGAACATGGCCCGATTTCGTGTACGAGACGTTCTCGTGGGAGCTGTCTTTTTATGTTCCGCATGATGTGAATGCTCTCATCGAGAAATGTGGAGGGAAAGAGCAGTTCACCCGGAGGTTGGATACTTATTTTTTCTCATGAGAAATGGGATCAACGGTGGTATATGGGGCTGTTCCAAATCTCGAACGAACCGGGATTTTTTGACGCCTACCCTATATAATTACGTGGGTCGACCCGCTAAAACGGCCGAGGTCGTGCGAAAGACGTTGAAGGAGCGTTACAATGCGACGAAAGAAGGAATCCCCGGTAATGACGATTCGGGCTCAATGTCGTCGTGGTATGTCTTTCATGCTCTTGGTTTCTATCCCAATACCGGGCAGGATTTGTATTTGATATCCAGTCCCACGTTCGAGGAGGCTGTTATTCATTTGGAAAATGGGAGAGATTTATCGATCAAGGCGAAGAAAGCCAGCGATAAAAATATCTATGTTCAGTCGGTTAAACTGAACGGGGGAGCCGTTGGACGCATGCTCGTTCAAACATACCGATATTGCCAATGGCGGGACATTGGAGTTTGTGATGGGCTCGAAACCGTCTAAGTGGGGAACCGTCGGAGTGGAAAATCAATTATAAGGAATAATTATGAAAAAAGTATTATCGATAGGACTTGCCATGCTGGCATTTTTCCCCATGTGCGTGGGGGCGAAAGAGTTGTTTGTGGATTCGCCGAATGGTAAAATATCGGTTACGGTGAGCATCGACTCCGTGATTGCGTGGAGTGCCTGTTTTGCCGATACCGAAATTATAGCCCCGTCTGAAATTTCGATGACCTTTCGGAATGGGAGGCGATAGGCCGTAATCCTAGATTGAAAAAGTTTTCTGTCGAAAAGGTCGATGAGATTATCGATGCTGTTATTTATAAAAAAGAGAGAGGTGATAGACCGATATAATGAATTGAAAATGCAATTTCGAAATTATAATTTGTACTTCCGAGCATATGACGATGGTGTGGCCTATCGTTGGGAGACAAATTTTAAATCGAAAGAGCCGGTAGTTGTGCAGTCTGAAAAAGCCGAGTTTTGTTTTGCCGGTGAAGACCACGATGTGACGGTAGGGTATGTGAGAGCCAATGAGAAAGATGTTTATTCTCAGTCTTTTGAAAATGAGTATCGAACGATTAATTTGAAAGGTATGTCTGATTTTTTGGCCGGCTTTCGCTCCCATTCTCGTGGGATGCCTAACGGAATAAAGGTGGCGATTACCGATGCTGATTTGATCGACTACCCGGGAATGTTTTTGAAGAAGACGGGAGATACTCGATTGACGGGCGATTTTGCTCCTTTTGTAAAGAAAGAGGTTCAAGGAGGTCATAATAACCTGCAAGCTCTTTGTCGAGGAAAGAGCCGATTATCTGGCGGAAACGACCGGAAAAAGGTTCTATCCGTGGAGAGCCGTGATTATAGCCGAGGAAGATAAAGACCTTTTGAACAGCGATATGGTGTATAAACTGGCGACACCTTGTCAAGTGGACGATGTTTCTTGGATAAAACCGGGCAAACTGGCATGGGATTATTGGTGCGCATGGAACATATATGGCGTAGATTTTAGAGCGGGAGTAAATACTGAAACTTATAAATATTTTATTGACTTCGCTTCTGAAAATAAAATAGAATATGTGTTATTAGATGAAGGGTGGGCAATGAGTACCGATATTATGACTCCCGTAGAGGATATCGATCTTCCCGAAATCATCGAGTATGCGAAGCGGAAAAATGTCTCTATTTTGTTGTGGGCAGGGTGGTTGCCTTTGGACCAAAAGATGGACGAAGCGTTGAAACACTATTCCGACCTTGGGTGAAAGGTTTCAAGGTGGATTTCATGGATAGGGACGACCAACGTATAGTGAATTTTTGCACACGGTTGGCGAAGAAAGCAGCTGAATATCATTTGCTTATTGATTTGCATGGGTGTTATAAGCCTACGGGATTACAGAGGACTTACCCGAATGTTATCAATTTTGAGGGCGTTTATGGTCTGGAATATTTGAAAGGGGATTATCCTGATATGCCTCGAAATGATGTGACCATACCTTATTTGAGGATGCTGGCTGGGCCGGTCGATTATACGCCGGGGGCGATGGTCAATGCTAACAGGGAAAGCTATAAAGGCATTTGGGGAACACCTATGAGTCAAGGTACACGTGCGCATCAAGTTGCTTTGTATGTAGTGTTTGAAGCTCCGTTGGTTATGATGGCCGATAGCCCTAACAATTATAGAAAAGAACAGGAGACAACCGATTATATAGCACAACTTCCTACGGTATTTGATGAAACCGTTTCCCTTGCGGGGAAAGTCGGTGAATATGCGGCGGTTGCGAGAAGGAAAGGTGATAAGTGGTATGTTGGAGCTATCACGAATTGGGATAAGCGGGAAATATCTTTGGATTTCTCTTTTTAAGCCAGGGACTGTGGAGAGCTGAAATTCTCAAGGACGGGATAAATGCCGACAGGAACGGAAACGATTACAAAATAGAGGAACAAAATATCGTGTCCGGGAAAAAAAATTGAAAGTAACGATGGCTCCGGGCGGAGGTTGGTCTGCTATAATTTCCCGAATCAATTGAATGATTTTAATTATTTAATACTAATCCTTAAAAATAAGATTTATCATGAAAAAGGTAAAATTACTGATTTCGTCATTGAGTCTTGTTGCAATGAATGTATTTGCGACAGACGTGTATGTTACGGTTTCCGGAGCAGGAAATGGTAGTGGTAGTGATTGGGCTAATGCAAAAAACGACTTGGGAGAAGTTCTCTATAATGCTTCTGCCGGGACGACGGTTCATGTCGGAGCCGGGTTTATAAACCGACAGTAGATTACAAGGGTAATTCTACCGCACCCAATATAGAGAAGCGGTTTAAGTTGTCAGGCGGTGTTACGGTTTTAGGTGGTTATCCATCTACCGGTGGAGCGGAACGGAATGTACAAGAAAATGAGACTATATTAGATGGTGCTATTAATGATACCGATATGGTCTATACGATTGCTTATGGTTTATTGGGCGAGCAGGATATCGTAGTTGATGGCTTTATTTTCCGTCACGCTACGGGGCGGATGTCGGGACCTGATAACGATTATATGGGCGATTTTTCTGGCGGTGCCGGGGCGATAGTTGTTTTGGGTGGTACTCCGATTCCCGATGCAACTTCTCCTGCTGGAAGTGGATTAACACTTATAAATTGTGTATTTGATGGATTTAAAGCAAAATGGGGTGGTGCTATTAAGTTGCAGAAACCCGATCAGTCAGCAAATCCCAAATTAACTTTGACTAGTTGCTCGTTCTTTAATAATATAAGTGGCCAGAACGGGGGAGGAGTCCTCACTTATAATTGGGACGTAGATGTAGAAAACAGTACTTTCGAGGGAAATTTTGGAGGTAGTGGAGGTGCGATAGCATGTTTTGGAAGTATGATAGTCAATGCAACAGAAAGTACATTTAAAGGAAATTCATGTAGTAGTAATGGGGCTGGTATATTATGTTATGCAGAAGAACAAGATGCCGGAAGTGAAATGACTGTTAGGAATTGTGATTTTATAGAGAACGATGGTTGGGACGGAGTCGGCGTTTATTCGAATAAATCATCGAACTGTGTAGTAGAAGGTTGTACATTCGATAAAAAATACAGGAGGTGGAGCTGGAGCAGTTCGTTTAGATGGTACGTTTACAATTACCGACTGTGTTTTTAACGGCAATGAAATTAACGCTCATCCCGGAGGTTGGTTCGATGGAAGCGTAGGGGCTATAAAGTAATTGTATATATACGAATAATAAAAAGTGCAGCCGGGCAGAATGGGGTTATTTTTAAAGTTCAAATGGGTGAAGAAATAAATGTAACCAATTGCTATGCTACGGGAAATTCTGGAAAATCTATCGCCGGTATAGGTTGGGGATCGAGCGGTTTAATGAAAAATGTTTCCATTGTAAATAATACAGGCACAGCGATTGCTTTTCAGGGAGCAGCTTATACGTGTCAAAATATGACGATTAGTGGTAATTCTTCTCCGACGAATGGCGGTATTATTGATGGTAGTTGGGAAGGGGCTTCGTCTATCAGTATCTATGACTGTACGATTGTAGGTAATTCTTCGGCTGATGGACAGAATGCCATGTATATATCGGGAGGAACTGCGACAATAGATTTTGATAATTGTATTTACGTGGAAAATGGAGATAAAGATGCTGATTATGGTACTGTTTTTTGGTTCTTTTTGTGCGTAACTATTGTATTTGGGACGATACTCGATATGGTGAAGGCCGGTTCTATCCGTTGGATAGTCCATTCACAGTTGGTACTTATTTAGCTCCTATTGCAGAAGTGGATGGGCAGTATGTTCATTTATTAACGGGTGAAAAAAATAATCCTGCCGTAGGAAACGGATCTCCGAATTCTTCCAATACAGAAGACCAAACAGGAAGAATGCGCCCAGCATCCCCATCAATAGGAGCTGTTGAATATAGAGACGGGTCGGTATCGATGCTGTGGAACAAACTCAGTTGAATGTGTATCCATCGGTGACTACTGGACAGTTGGTCGTAACGAATCCTTTTGCCGGAAGAAGTACGCTTTGTGTTTATTCTATTGATGGATCATTGGTAAAAAGGATAAATTTAGGTATCGGAGATAATTTGTTGAACTTCTCTGATTTGGGAAATGGAACTTATCTTGTATCACTTCATAATGGGGCGACTGTGGTAACATCGCGTATAGTTAAGAGATAAGTTTGTTTTTGTAACCTGTGTCATTGAGTGAAAGTGTCTCTGTGACACAGGTTTTGTATTGTATTTTTATGTAATTGTTTAATTATGAATAAATTGAAGCTTGCTGTAGTCGGCTTTTTGTTGGGCTTTCGTTGTTTTTATCGCAGGTTAATTCGGCTGGGCTAACATATAATTATCCGTTATATCCTTATTCGAAAGATTTGTCTCAGACGTTGACTTTTAAGATTATGTTACGTTGTGCACAGCCTGATCAAATATCCAATTTGGATATGTCTTTGGTTGCTAATTATTTAAGGCAGATAGATTGTATTACAAGAGGAATTCCCAAGATCGTCGTGTTAGGAGGTTTCCAACAGAATGGACATGATCATACTTATCCGTGGTGGGCTCCGGTAGATGATAGTTTTACAGCTCCGGGTCGTAGGAAAGGGAAAAGAAGCTTTGATATGGTTGATGGAAGAGGCTAAAAAATATAATACGACTTGTACTTTCCATGTGAACCCGTTTGATGCATATATGGATTCAGAAAAATGGAATTTTTACGAAGAAAATGACTTGTTGTGCAGAAATACAGACGGTTCTTTGGTAAAGGGTGATATTTGGTGGGATCGCCAAAGCTATTTTGTCAATATGGTAAATGAATGGAATGCTGGGGTGACAAAGCAACGTATAGATGCATTTTTAAATGAATTACCTTTGGTTAAAGAGACCGGAGTTTTATATTTTGATAATTTGACTCAATATCCGGCCAGTCCTAAACATCGGGTGACTCGTGCCGACCAGATAACTGCGATAAAAAAAAGCTGCTGAATATTTAAAGGAACAGTATAATATACAATTGATAGGAGAGTACGCAGATGTGAATTTGTATGGGTTTGATTGTTTAGGTGTAACATGGGATTGGAATGCCTCTTTAAATATTGATCAGATGGAGGTTCCAGCATATATAGCTTGTGGAGGACGTAATATATGTCACGATGATTTATTAGGTGCTACTAATGATATCAGTAAACGGAGGTTGCAGGTCTTTGGTTCGAGTATTCAGTTAGAGGATATTCAATTTCAACAAGATGTTTCGAAAGTGGTAAGGGAGTTTACACATCATACTTTGCCCTATTTTTATATGAATCGTTTATTGAGACGAAATTTAAGCACAAATGGATATGAAATGACTCTTTCTCTCTCGGATAGTGTGGATAGCAAGTGGGAAGGTGATAATGTTCATAGACTATATCGGGATAGAAAACTCATGAAAGAAAATTATGATGTGTTTATTCCGGTATATTGGGTAAATCATCTTGAAATTATGGCGTATTCATATCAAGGAAGACGGGGTAAGTGGAGTTTGCCGAGAGAATGGAAAGGTATAGAGTCTGTTGATATATATGAGTTTAATTCTTCTTATTATGACCTTGAATTAAAAGATTCGAATATTGCAATTACAGATAATCAAATCGATTTGAATCTTGAAGCTGGAGTGGCCCAAATATTGGTCCCTGCTGGAACCGATGTTCATGACGGAACGATTTATGATAATCCGGCTTCTGGAGATCGATTTTTTAGGGGAAGATTATGAGACACAGGGGGATTGGAAAGACAAGTATGGCAGCCTTGGTTATGATGTATTCGGAGCGTCGAAAGTGTTGTCAGATGGTATTCAATTGGGATATATAGGTGATAATCTCGATGTGTATAATACAAATAGTTCTCGTCGGGTAGCATTACAGACTCCTGAGGAAGATGGGAAAAGAATAGAGGCGGTACGGACATCGAAGTTACATCAGATAATCGATGTGCAAACGGCTGAAAAAGAATGCTTTCGTTGTATATTGCCGATTATAAAGACAGAAATTGCCAAATGGTAGTTGATGTTATCGATGCCGTGACAAAGCGAATATTGATTCAAAATTAATCAATTCGTTTCAGTCGGGAATATATCTGAGATATAATGTAAAGGGACATTTACAGTTCCGGTTTACTCGTTTCTTTTATGATGGATACGGAAATCCCGATTATCCGGTATGTAGTGCAGTATTTATAGATGAAGAAGGGGTATCAGGTAAAGAGAATATTCGTTGGAAGGAGGATAATCTGAGGTGTTATCCTTCTGTATTTCGAGATGATTTGACAATCGAGGCTGATGTTTTTACTTCTCCAAAAGTACATATCCAGATACATTCGATAGCAGGGAATTTATTATATGATAAGGTATTTGACGTTTCTGATAACCGAGTGCGGGTTTGTTTGGATAAAGGCGAATTGGGAAGTCAAAATGGAGTTTGCATTGTATCTCTTGTAACAGATAGGTCGGTTTTTAAGGAAAAAGGTCGTATGTAGATAATCCTGTTTTGGGGAATGAATTAGATGTAGAATTATGCCAATTTTATAAATGATTAATTATTAAAATAAAAAAGATGAAATCTGTAAAAATATTATTGTTGTCTTTACTGTTGTTATCACCCTTATCGATGTACCCGATTGGGCTAGATTACCGGTATCCGCTTTATCCATATAAGAGAGATTTATCTCAAACTTTGACGTTTAAAATCATGTTACGATGTGCTTTGGAAAATGATCATCATAATTTGATTTGGGGGCGGTCGCTAAATATTTGCGACAGATAGACTGCATTTCTCGTGGTCTACCCAAAGTTGTGATATTGGGTGGTTTTCAACAGGGAGGCCATGATCATACTTATCCATGGTGGATGCCAATTGATTCTACTTTGTACGCGCCTGGCGGATTAAAGGGGAAGGAGGCTTTATTATGGCTGATGAATGAAGCGAAGAAATATAATACAAATTGTACTTTCCATGTAAATCCATTTGACGCTTATATGGATTCGCCTATGTGGGATATGTATGTGAAGAAAGATTTGTTATGTCGAAATGCCGATGGATCTTTGGTGAAAGGCGATGTTTGGTGGAATCGTCAGAGCTATTTCGTCAATATGGTAAATGAATGGAATGCTGGGGTGACTAAGCAACGGATCGATGCTTTTTATAGAACAAGTTCCTTTGGTTAAAGAAACCGGAGTACTATATTTCGATAATGAGACACAGTATCCACCTAGTTTATATCATTATGTGACAAAAGAAGATCAGATATCGGCTATAAAGAAGGCTGCGGAGTATTTGAAAACCGAATATGGTATTCAGTTAATCGGTGAATATGCCGATACCAATCTTTATGGAGTGTGTTCGTTGGGTGTTACATGGGATTGGTGGGCTTCGTTGAATATTAATCAAATGGAAGTCGCTCCTTATATTGCATGTGGTGGTAGAGACGGTACTCATGACGAGTTGTATGGGGGACAGATAGATTTAACAAAACGAAGATTTCAAGTTTTTGGGGCGAGTGTGCAACTAGAAGATACTCAATTTCAGCGTGATCCATTCAAGGTTGCGAGAGAACTTTCACATCACACATATGTTTATTTTTATCTGAATCGATTGTTGAGATTAAAGTATGAGACTAGGGACACATTGGGGATAACATTGACTTTATCCGATAATGTTGTTAGTAAATGGGATAATGACAATGTTCATCGTTTATATAGAGATGGATATTTGATGAAAGAAGGGCATGATGTATTTGTCCCTGTATTTTGGGTAAATCATCTCGAAATAATGGCTTATTCGGTGAAAGGAAGAACGGGGATATGGCATTTCCCGAGAGAATGGACCGGAATAGAAAAGGTCGATATTTATACGTTCAATGAGGATTTTACGGGGCTAAGATTATTGGAACAAGGTAGAAAGATAAATAAAAATCAAATTTACCTGTCGCAAGAACCAGATAGAGCTTCAGATCATAGTTCCTGCTGGAACTGATATGACAGATAGATCGACTATTTATTCTAATCCGCCGTCGGGAACAGCGACGTTTATTTGTAAAGATGTTGAAACTCATGGCAATTGGAAGAGGAAGTATGGGAAAAAGGGATATGATATATTCGGCCATTCTTCAAAATTACCTAAAACTTGTATGCTTTCCTATATAGGTGATTCTCTTAAAGTGTTGGATAACAATAGTACTCGACCTGTCTCTTTGCAGAAAGTAGAAGGAAAAGGACGGATTGAAGCAGTTAGGACCTCGGTTCTTCATCAATTGATCGATGTTACTGTGGAGGAAAATACAAAAGTGTCGTTATATTTTGCAGATTATAAGGAAAAAAATTGCCAGGAAGTGGTTGATGTGATAGATGTCAATACAAAAAGAATATTAGCATCTTATCTTCTTAATAATTTTGAAGAGGGAGTTTATCTATCATTTGGTGTGTCGGGAAATGTTCAATTCCGGATTACTCGTTTCTTTTATGACCATTATGGAAATCCTGATTATCCAGTGTGCAGTGCTATCTTTTTCGATAAAGAATGAATGTTATGAAATCGGTTTGTGTTTATTTGTTTCCCTTGTTGGTTTTAACTTGTTATTCGCAAGAGAGAAGTAATGTTGGAGAATATAATATATTGGATTATGGAGCAAAGAAGGATTCTTCGTTTCTTAGTAGTGAAGCTATTAATCAGGCAATAACAGATTGCTCTGCTAATGGAGGTGGACGTGTAGTGATTCCTGCTGGGAAATATAAATCGGGCACTATTTTAATGAAAGATTATGTTGAGTTGTATTTTGAACCGGGCTCTTATTTGTATGCCAGTATAGATCCGAAAGATATTTGTCGTCAGCCTCAACCGGAGTATCGTTCAGAAAAAGAATAAGGTGGGTGTATGTTTCGATTTTGATACAGATAAAAAAGATGTATTGATGAAAGATGTTAAACAATATAGTATTGATAAAAATATAGATATAGAAGAATGATATGTAGTTTATGTATTAAATTGTAATAAGACGATTAGATTTTGAAAATGATGAAGAAGATATTGCTTTTTGGGGTAAGTATTCTATTCTGTATGGTAGAATTTTATTCATTCTCACAAGATAACGCTCAAAATTGGGCTAATTTTAAGCATTATGCAGAGCAAAATAAGCTTTTGAAAGCAACTGTTATTGTTCCTAAACGAGTGGTATTTATAGGAAATTCTATAACGGAAGGCTGGGTGAATCAACATCCTGACTTTTTTTAAACAGAATGGATATGTGGGTCGAGGCATAGGAGGACAAACATCTTATCAAATGTTGTTACGTTTCCGTGAAGATGTAATAAATCTTTACCGGAAGTTGTCGTTATTAATGCTGCAACTAATGATATTGCCGAGAATGCAGGGGCTTACAACGAAGACTATTCTTTTTTGGGAATATTATTTCTATGGTAGAATTGGCTCGAGCTAATGGGATAAAAGTAATTCTTACTACGACTTTACCTAGTTCGAGTTTTAGCTGGAATCCGTCTATCAAAGATGCCACTCAAAAATAACAGCGTTAAATAAGCGCGTGGCTACATATGCGAAAGATAGGCAGATACCTTTTGTAGATTATTATTCTAATATGGTTTGTATTTCCAATGGAGATCAGTTATCTAAATACACGAATGATGGAGTGCATCCTAATTCACAAGGATATGATGTGATGGAATCTTTAATAAAACCAGTCATAGATAAAGTTTTAAATTAAATCCTGATTTGATAAGAATAACGCAAGATTAGTAAATGAGGGTTACCATTTATATATTAGACATCAAAGGCCGTATGTTATAGCATAAGTGCTTGATTAATAGTTGTAAAAAGGGATTAGCATTTTGCTAATCCCTTACTTTTTGTTGTCCGGGAAGGATTCGAACCCTCACAGGCGGAACCAGAATCCGAAGTGCTACCATTACACCACCGGACAAATTTGTTTTGCGAGTGCAAAATTGCGAATTTATTTTGGGACGGCCATTGCGAACCTTGAATTTTTTATTCGGTTTAATCTTTTTTTACATATCTATCCTTTCAATGGCAATGCCGATTCTATGACGGCGTATGATTTTTTCATGAGGTCTTCTATATCATGCCCTTTATTTTCTTGGGGATAGATGGGGGGGTGTATCGTTAAAATGATTTTTCCGGTTTAAAATTGTAGGTTGTACGGGGCATAACGGCAAATGCTCCGTCGATAGTGAGCGGTACAACCGGTAAGGAAAATTCAACGGCGAGTTGATATGCTCCTCGTTTGAATGGTCTCATGGCTCCTGTCCAAGTGCGTGCTCCTTCGGGGAATACGACAAGCGACATACCGTTTTGTAATGTCGTTTCGGCTTTTTGCAGGGTTTCTTTTTTTAGTCGGCCCGGAGTACTGTTATCGACGAATATGTGGCCGGCAGCAGCACAAAGCGCTGCCTACAAAGGGTATATTGCGCAGGCTTTTTTTCATCATCCATTTGAAATTGTGGTTTAAGTATCCGTAGATGAGAAATATATCATAGGCTCCTTTTGATGGTTTGATACGAATACATAAGATGTGTTTTTTATCGATGTTTTCTCGGCCTCTAACTTCTATTTTGACGAGAGAGAGAATGCAGAATAGTCGGGACCAAATGTGTGCCGGGTAATATCCCCAAAAGTTTCCGTTGCCCAACCGGCATCCGATAAGGGTCGTCAATGCTGTGAGAATGGTGAGTATCAGCAATATGGGCATGGCTATGAGCCATTGATATAGGAATGTGATAATGCGTATCATTGTTCGATGCTATTTTCGTCGTTTACGGGACAAAGGTAATGAATTTGCAGTAAATCGCATTATTTGCAGGCGCTTTTGATGTGGGAATATAGAAAAGGCGACTCAATAAGCCGCCTTTTCTATATTCCTAAACGTTGTAGTTTATTTGGTTTTTGCTTCGACATCTGGGGCAATGAGCTTGTACCCTTTTCCATGAATATTGATAATTTCAATTGATGGATCGTCTTTGAGATGTTTACGAAGTTTGGTAATGTAAACGTCCATGCTACGAGCGTTAAAGTAATTATCGTCTATCCAAATAGTTTTGAGGGCGAAGTTACGTTCCAAAATTTCGTTGACGTGAGCACAGAGCAGACTGAGCAATTCGGACTCTTTGGTGGTGAGTTTAGTACTCTTATCGTCGATTGCCAATACTTGTTTCTGGGTATCGAATGTAAACCGTCCGATCTTGTACATCGTAACTTCTTTTCCTTTTTTTACCTTTTACACGACGTAAAATGGCTTCGATACGGAATACCAATTCTTCCATACTGAATGGTTTGGTAATGTAGTCGTCTGCTCCGATTTTGAATCCTTCGAGAATATCTTCTTTCAAAGATTTCGCTGTCAAGAATATGATGGGAACTTCTCCGTTTACCGTACGGATTTCTTGTGCAAGCGTGAATCCGTCTTTTTTTAGGCATCATCACGTCGAGTACGCACAAATCGTATTTACCTTTCAGGAATGCTTTGTATCCGCTTTCTCCATCGGAGAAAGAGATCGGCCGCATAACCTTTGGCTTGCAAATACTCTCTTAATAACATGCCAAGATTTTCATCATCTTCGCATAATAGAATACGCAATCTTTCTTCCATAATCATTTGTTTTTTATTAGTGGTAGTGTTATTATAAATGTCGACCCTTGATTTATTTCGCTTTCTACTCGAATATCGCCTTTGAGGTCGGTAATGATTTTATGGACGTAGGCGAGGCCCAGTCCGAATCCTTTTTACGTCATGGCGATTTCCCGTAGATACGCGATAAAATTTGTCGAATATTTTTTTCAAATCTTCCCGTTTGATACCGATTCCGTTATCTCGAATCGATATTTCTACCTTATCTCCAACGGTTCTTGTACGTATGAAAAGAGATAAGGTTCTTCTTCCCGTCGATATTTTACGGCATTGTCAAGGAGGTTGAAGATAACATTCGTAAAATGCATTTCATCGACCGAGACAATAGCATCTTCTGCTTCGAGGTCGGCATCGATTACACCGCCGTATTTTTCGACTTTGAGTTTGAATGTGCTCATGACTCCTGCAACGAGGTCGTTGACATCGACGTTGTGTAGTTTCATCAACGTCTTTTTGTCTGTCGAACATCGACATTTGCAGGACTTTTTCTACCTGAAATCTCAATCGCTTGGTTTCGTCATTAATGACACCCGATATGTGCTGGAACATGGCCGGACTTTTGGCAACGGAGGGGTCATTAAGCATTTGGGCTGCTAATGATATGGTAGATATGGGTGTTTTGAATTCGTGTGTCATGTTGTTGATAAAATCGTTTTTCATCTCGGTGAGTTTCTTTTGCCGAAATGCCGTGATGATGGTAAACAAGAAGGTTACCAACAGAATGAATGTGAAAGCAAACGAGGGTATCATGAATTTTACCGAACTCGATATATAATCTCTTTTGGTCGGGAAATAGACTTTCAAGTAGTTTATTTTTGCCGGTGGATCATTGGGAAATATTGCTTGTGTGAATAAATTCCCTTCGATTTTGGGATCATATTGATTGGAGCTATATATGATTTTTTTCGTTTTTATTGTAAATGGCAAATTGGAACGGAAGGTTCAATCCGTTATTTTCAAATTCTGATTTCAGATAGCTTTCCAATTTTTTGATGTCGATACGTTCCATGACAGGACGGTTACTTGCTTTACTCAGCATATTGAGTATGACTTCGTTCAACAAGCCTTTTGGTAAAGGTATTGTCCTTTACGGGCTTCCTGCATATTTCGATATGTACTAATGAGCGGATTGTGTTCCTTTTGTCGTGGAGCAGCAGGGGTGATAATCGTACTGGTTTGTTCGCGAAAGGAAAAACTTGCAACCGTTCCATCGGGAGATACGATAGAAAATTGGTGGTGAGTAGAAGCTATGTCTTGTTTGTCTTGCTTTTGCTCATAAGAGGAGAGCATTTTTCTTTTCTTCCTCTTCCAGATATTCGTCTAAATAGCGTTGAGTCTCGTCTAGTTCGAGGCTTGTCGATACAGCGTATAGGCTCCCTTTTCACGGCTTCGGTAAATTGCTCGTTTCTCATTTTTATCATATTCTCCATGTACATGATTTGTACATAAAGCAATCCGATAAACGTGAGTGCCATAATTACAGCCAGTAGCCAAATTGTCGACTTTTTCATTTTGTTTGCCTCTTTATTTTTTTTCTGTTTAACTTGTTGTGGTGTTTGAATGATTTGTTTTTACATCATTTGTACAAATTTATTATATAAACACCGATTCCACTATTTTTGTTTTATTTTATGAAAACCTATTTAGAAGGTTGGGTTTAACACTTACCGGCAAATTTAACAAATAAATGTTTATTTGCAAAAAAAAGCCATTGGTTTTTCCAATGGCTTTTTAATTATTTAACAAAATCGCGGTCACTCGTCTGTTTGTTCGGCCTCGTAAGCTTTAAGTAGTTTTTCTTGAACGTCAGATGGAACGAGCTCATAAGATGCAAATTTCATAGAGAAAGATGAGCGCCCTCCGGTGATCGAACTGAGAGCTGTTGAATAGGAAGACATTTCCTTTAAAGGTACTTTTGCCGTGATTTTTTCAAATCCTTTTTCACTAGACATGCCCATAATAATGGCGCGCCGTCCTTGCAGATCGCTCATGACATCGCCCATGACATCGGCTGGGGTAAGAACTTCGACATCATATATAGGTTCGAGAATTTTCGGTCCTGCGTTTTTTAAATGCCTCGCTGAATGCATTACGTCCAGCTAATCGGAAAGATATTTCATTAGAGTCTACCGGGTGCATTTTCCCGTCGTAGATACAAACTCTGACATCGCGGGCGTAAGAACCAGTGAGCGGCCCTTGTTCCATACGATCCATCAATCCTTTGACAATAGCAGGAATAAACCGAGCGTCGATAGCACCTCCAACAATACAGTTACAAACCACCAATTTTTCCTCCCCATTCAAGATCTATCGTTTGGGTATCGCGTACATTCATACGGAATTCTTGGTTGTTGAATTTGTAAGTGTCGGGTGCTGGCATTCCGTCATAATAGGGCTCTACGATGAGATGTACTTCTCCAAATTGTCCGGCTCCACCCGATTGTTTTTTGTGACGATAATCCGCCCGAGACGCTTTAGTAATTGTTTCCCGATAGGGTATGCGAGGCTCTATGAATTCAACGGCAAGTTTATCGTTATTCTCAATACGCCATTTTAAAGTGCGTAAGTGAAATTCTCCTTGTCCCGAAACAATCGTTTGTTTCAATTCTTTGGATTGTTCTATTTGCCACGTCGGGTCTTCTTCATGCATACGAGTGAGAATCTCACTTAATTTTTCGGCATCGGATTCATTGACCGGTTTTATTGCTCGTTGATATTTGGGAGCTGGGTATTTGATAAAATCGAAATGATAATCGCACCCTTTTGTGTTGAGTGTATTACCAGTGCGCACATCTTTTAGTTTTACCGATGTCCTATGTCTCCTGCTACAAGTTCTTCTACCGGAGTACGAATTTGTCCGCAAAACACAGAATAATTGAGCCAAACGTTCGCGTCCGTCGCCTCGATCCACATTAATCAAATCGTCTCCTTGATGTACGGTTCCAGACATTACTTTGAAATAGGATACTTCTCCGATATGAGGCTCGACCGTGGTTTTTAAAAGCAGTATATACTTGTAGGCCCATTGGCATCGGGAGCGATTTTTTCTCCGGCTGTATTTTCGGGTTTGGGCATTTCGGAGACAAAGGGGGACTACGTTGCCGAGGAATTCCATCATACGTCGTACTCCCATATCGCGTAATGCACTTACACAGAATACAGGGTATATGCTGCGTGTGATGAGACCTTTGCGGATGCCTTCCGCATTTCATCTTCGGTGAGAGAACCTTGCTCGAAGAATTTTTCCATAAGGGTCTCATCGTTTTCAGCAGCGGCTTCAACTAATTTTGATTTAATTCCCGGGCTTTTTCCATTTCGCTTTCGGGAATTTCGGATATGGTGGGTGTACCGCCTTCGGGCGACCAGCTATACATTTTCATGAGTAGGACGTCGATCATGGCATTGAACGACGGACCGCAACTAAGCGGATATTGCACTTGTACAATTCGGTTACCGAATGTTTCGTGCATTTGGTTGATTACATTGTCGTAATCTGCCTTTTCACCATCAAGTTGGTTCATGGCAAAAAGAATAGGTTTGTTCAGATTTTCGGCAGTACGGAAGATGTTTTGAGTTCCTACTTCGACTCCATATTGAGAGTCGATGACAATTACTCCCGTGTCTGTTACGTTAAGGGCTGTTATAGCGCTTCCTACAAAGTCGTCTGCTCCCGGACAGTCTATAACATTGAGCTTTTTACCTAAAAATTCGGCATAAAAAACTGTGGAAAAGACGGAATATCCATACTCTTTTTCCACAGGAAAATAGTCCGAGACGGTGTTTTTCCCTTCGACGGTTCCGCGACGTTTTATTACACCACACTCGTAGAGCATAGCTTCTGCGAGGGTGGTCTTGCCTGAACCTTTGCTGCCCAATAGAGCAATGTTTTTGATTTCGTGAGATTGATAGACTTTCATGATATTAAAGTTTTAATAAAACAAAAACACTTGGTTACGTTTTAACAAAGCGTTCGCAAATTATGAATTATATTTTTAAAAGCAATGGTAAGAACTATGTTACAAAACATTGTTTATGAATCGAAGTTTTGTATTTTGTCGAGTAATGGCTGGGCTTTATATTCATATA
>VOFI01003565.1_pt1 | contig 68264 bp, 114 predicted proteins | sample 5384131 | NCBI WGS metagenome assembly VOFI01 (sample SAMN12384728, study PRJNA508395) | human gut metagenome | isolation source: healthy gut H | host: Homo sapiens
ATAATCATTGTGTAACCATGGGACGTGCAAAAATGTATGGGAATTCATACGAGGGAGATCCGACAAATCCAATCGTGACAAGTGTTCCAGGAGTATCCTACGAAAGACAGGATCCGGATCATCTGAAACCAAAGTACTATAATCCGGAGAGCGTATTACAGAAATCCGGTCACGGAAGTTATGTGGAAACGCCACTTGGAGAGGTTTATCTGGTACATCTTTGTGCCAGACCATTTGCACCGGAACTTCGTTGTACTCTCGGGCGAGAAACTGCAATCCAGAAGATGAAATGGACAGAAGAAGGATGGCTTCGCATGTATGACGATGATAATCTTGCAAAAGAATATGTAGAAGAAAGCAAGCTCCCGGAATATCCGGTACCGCAGATTCCTGATTTTGACGATTTCGACGGAGATGAACTTGGAAACTGGTATTATGCCCCAAGAATCATGCCACAGAGATTTGCAGATGTGAAGGTCCGTCCTGGGTATGTGAGAATCCGAGGACAGGAATCCAGAACCTCTCTGAATAAAGTCAGCATCCTTGCAAGAAAAATTGACCAGCGTATATGCGAAAGTGACGACCAAGATGGAATTCAAGCCGGAAACCCATCAGCACAGCGCCGGACTGATCATGTATTATGACAACATGAATTACATCAATCTCCGCAAATATTACAGCCAGACACTGGGACAGAGTGCACTTTCTATTATCCACTTGGAGAATGGAACTAAGACAGAGCTACTGAATACCAGAATCCCGGTAGCGGATGTGCCGATCTATCTGAGATTGAATATTGATGGAAGAAAATCATGGTTCGAGTGGAGCTATGACGGAGAACAGTTTGTGAAAATCGGCGGACCATTTGATACAACAAAATTCTCGGATGAATACTGCAAATATGGTGAGTTTACAGGAACATTTGTAGGACTGACCTGCGCGGACAGAGTGCTGCATAAGCATTATGCGGACTTTGATTTCTTCGAGTATGTTGCGGATGAGGAGAAAGGGATGCCGAGATAAGTGATGAGATAGAAATATAAGTGTGTTTTTGTGAGATGATAAAAAGATCCTGCTAAAATCAAAGCATGTTTAGGCAGTGGTTTTATACAGGATCTTTTTTTTTTAGAAAAATGAGATTTTTCATTAATTACACGGTGTAATGGATAAAATAACCATAATGTGCTGATTATGCACTTTTTCAATTTTCTCGATAATGTTATTGATTATGGAAATATCTGTTTCCAGTTCATCTGCTATCGTGTCTGGAGTTTTATTTTTGGCAAGTTTTTTTTTCAACCATTTCGGTAAGCAGTTTTTCTTTTCCGGATTCTATTAATTCATCTAAAGCTGTACACATATTAAATTGACCTCCTTCTTTTTTCTGACGCCGCATAGTTTATCAGTTCCTGCGAGCCGGTGATTGCGCCAATTACAATTCCTAACTCATTTGTAAGATTTTGATCTTTGTAGATACTTGTAATTTTGCCATAATTTTTTGCCATAAATCAACCGGCTTACATCAAATATTGTCTGGACATCTTTATTTTTTGAATTTTAGATTTTCGCTGTTTCTGAGCTGTAATAGGTTCATCTTATAATCGGGCACAAGATTCTCAAGATAGTCTGGCAGTTCCAGCATTTCTTTCAAACTGGTTGCCCCGTCCCATTCCTTTTCTCCGTAATAAATGCACAGAGTGATTACAGGATGCAGCCGGTCTGTTTTTTTGAATCTGGATAGAAATTCATCTTTTGTATTTGTGGTCTTTTCATCCAGATTCTTTTTGCAATTTCATTATACTCTTTTAAGTATGAAAGTGCATCCTCTATCATATGTCTTAGTGGCATTGCATAGTGGATTTTCTGTTGGTTTTCAATACCCCAGATCACAAAATCCATTCCATAGGCTGTCTTTTTTACGACATCTCTCAGCCGCTGGATTGTTTCTATATGTCCGTTGAATTTCAGGACAGATGAAAGATCTACATCAGCTTCCCTGAGATCTTCCGGGTGCGGCTTTTTGTTCCCCGTCAAACTAGTCTGCATTGAACAAAACTGCGAAATGCGCATTGTCTTTCCAGAATTTTTCAGGACAATATCCGCTTTCGCTGTGTTTCTCGGTGACATATCATTTTCCTCCTTTGTTTTTTGTGTTTGGTATATAAGTATAAAACCCGTTGTTATTGAAAGCAATCTCGAAAAATTTCGTTTTGAATGGAATATCTTTGGTGTCCGGGATAAGACATGAAAATATTATTTTATACTCAAAACTTTTTTGAGAATAACGAGTAAAAAGATTCAGACTTCTTCAGAAAAACTCACGATCACAGTTGGATATCCGCTCTGTTTTAGTCTTCGTTCCATCATGGCGGCATCATTCAATACATCGAACTGACCGACCAGAACCCGGTCATACTGGCTGCTGTCATCAATCCGGGCAGGGAAATCCATTTCGGTCAGTTCATTAAAAGCCGTCTGGCATACGCCGGATTTCGGAATGCACCGACCTGCACACTGTAGGTTACAGATGGAGAAGAATTAGGAAATTCGGAGTCTGTATTTTCATCAGACGGATTCATGTGAGCAGAGTCTGACGTACAAGGAGAATCAGGGACTGAGCCTGAATTTGTCAGGGTACCAACATCTGATTTTGTAGAATCGTCAGCAGGAGAAACGGAAGCAGAAGTATCTGCGTCAGAAGAAGTCCTTCCGATTCCGATGCGGTCGAACTGTTTCTTGCGCCTTCTGGTTTCCAGAGCCCTTTTTCTTCCAGCGTATCCAGGATTCCATCTGCAATTGCCTGCGCAATATCATAGAAGTTCTTATCGAAAAGAGTGTTGTCAGAATCAGAATTGATAAAACCGACTTCGACCAGAATCGCCGGCATTTTTGTACGGCGAAGGACAACCAGATTTGGGCGCGCCTTTACCCGAGATCCTTGAACCCAACTGTCTCCAACTGTGCATTGATATTTTCCGCCATCTCATATTTGATACCGGAAGGTTATAGATCAGGCTTTCCACACCCATGTACTGATTGGCAAGAGGACTAGAATTCCGGTGGATCGATATGAAGAAATCCACACCGGCTTCGTTTGCCTCTGTTGCTTTCTGGAAAGGTGTCTCATAAATATCTGTTGTCCGTGTGTATTCCACATCAATTCCGCTGTTTTGTAAAATTTCTCCGATCGCAAGCACCAGCTTCAGTACATCATCCTTTTCCTGGCGACCATTATACACAGCTCCCGGATCACGTCCTCCGTGACCGGCATCGAGCATGATAGATACAGGCATAGATATACCTCAAAAAATGAACTTTATATAATATATGTCGGATATCCTGAAAAGTGAAAATGAGAAATCGATTAAGAAAAAATATGCTGCGTGCTGATTTAACAAACATTTAAACCAACCATGATAGTTCTGCACCCGTAGATTTAATACAATAAAACTGTCAAAAGAAACCCACATAAACAAAAACAGAAGGAATGACAGTTATGGCACCATTTATCATCGGAATCATCGGAGGCACCACAATCATAGCAGGCGGCACATATTTCTTAGAAAAAATAGCTGAATATATCGAACAAAACAATCAGACAAAAAGCATTTAGTTGCTCTTGATACCAGATTGCAGAAAAATAAATTGTCAGGTAGGAAATATAATGTTATGATAGATTTGTAGCGATATGCTACAGGAAAGCAATCATTAGTTTGTTGATTACGTTTCTTGTCTTTCTTGACCGGAAGAACAAGAAAATATATTCATATATTATAGAATCGGGAGAATCAAAATATGGCAGAAAGATTAGAATTTCGTGAAAAACTTTCAGGGATCCTTACCCTGTGTGAAAGCCAGAATAACATCACAGACAAAGCCACAGTCGAAGCTTACTTCGCAGAAGACAATTTATCAGCAGAACAGATGGAGCTTGTATTTGATTATCTTCTTTCCAAGAAAGTAATCGTAAAAGGCTACGTCAAAGCCGGTGGTTCGATCAAAATGCAGAAAACACCGAAGAACCGATCCGATATACCCAGGAAGAACAGAATTATTTAAACCTTTACGAGCAGGATCTGAAAGGATTAAGAGATGGGGATCCATTAAAAGAACTCCTACCGGCAATCCTTACCATGGCAAAAGAGATGCACAGGGCAGATATCTACATCGGAGATCTCGTCCAGGAAGGCAACATGGGACTCATGCTCGCCATGGAAGACCATGCAGATGATACCGAAGCCCTTTTAAGCATGGCAAAAGAAAGCATGCAGGCACTTCTTGAATCTCAGGAAGAGACTAAAAAACAAGATAACCGCATGGTAGAAAAAGTCAACGACCTTGATGAACAGATCAAAAAACTTTCCGATGAACTCGGTCGAAAAGTCAGCGTAGACGAGCTGGAAGAATTCGCCGGCATCACCGAAGATGAGATCAGCAACATCTTAAAACTAGCCGGTGAAGAACTTCCCCCGGAAGAGAAGTAGAAATATACTGCAGAAAAAAATTATTGGGTTATAGGACAAAACGTGTTGATGGCTAATCCCAGCCATCAAACGTTCTATCCATTTTATGCAAATCGCTCCAAACAATTGCATCACCCCAGATTGAAAGACTCTTTTCCAATCGATTCTTCTCATTCATTCGCTGATAAATAGATGTGATACTCTGTTCTGTGGGCATGACTTTTATTATTTCTGACAATGGAAGTGGTTCTGGCGAGTGCATGTAGCACCACCAGTACACCGCTTTTATTCTTCTTTCGATCGATAAGCCTCTATGGTTTCTTAACATTTCCCGGAGTCTTGAATTAATTCCACCTTCAATTCGGTTATTAGTAGATGGTGTTGAAAAATCATTCTTTAAGTTTTCGTCAAGGTATGTAAAAAGAGTTTTTTCTTTAAGCAACTTAAGCAACGATCTTTCAGCTTTTAATATTCTCTCATGCGTAGGTCTTGATTTCCCATTCTCATCTATAGTCATTTCGTCAAGAAAGTCTTGATACTTTTAATCCAATTGATAAAACGTTCCACCCATATCTGGGATTCCTTTTTTACTTTTGATTTTCAGTAGATCTTTGACCAGCATATAAAGTTCTGCGCCAGCAGGCAGTGTTAGGGCGAGAAGTTATATATCGTTTTACTTGACAAAACACATGGAATACACACCTTTGATGTTTTGCTTTTGGCCATGCCTTTTGAGTGCTTTTGCAAACCCTGTACCCCCATCAGACACTACCATCCTTGGCTCAGCGATACGTTTCATCAAAGCGATCCAGGCTCCTGCATGTTCATAACGACACAAATACCATCCCAACACATGCTTTTCATCACAGCAAATCAAAACGCATGCTTTCCGACTAAGATAGATCCCATCGAGAAATACTACATCTCTAGTTTCTGCTATCTTTGGCGGCATAGCCCATATATCCCAGAACTTTGCTGTCTTTCTTCTAAAGGATCTTCCTTCTCCAGACATTGTTGATTGAGATTCTTTTCCAAACAGCCAATCCAAAAAAGATTTGCAGTTCCTTGGATTCATTATTAATTTTATGCGTTAGTGACGTTTTGCAATTCTTACAAAGCCAACGTTGCGAACCAGCTTTTGTCTTTCCAGACTTCACACATTTCATACCACAAACAGGACAATTTACTTGATTCATCTAATCTTCCCTCCATGGTTCTTATTTTAAGGAAGATTAAAAACCGTTAGTCCCTTTATTTTCAAGGGTTTGGAGACTTTTTATCAACACGTTTTGTCCACCCTCAAAGTTGTTTAAAAAAAAGATTAAACCGCCTTCAGCCCTTTATTTTCAAGGGCTGAAGGCAGTTTCTATCAACACATTTTGTCCTATAACTCCACAAATCTGCACTTGGCTCATCGTATACACAAAAAAAATGGATGCAGGAGAAACTCTCCCACATCCATCTTCTAATTTTTGCATTTAAGCCTGCGGTCCAGCAGATACAAGTGCTTTACCAGCAAACATTTCCTTCGTATTTAGCGAAGTTCTTAACGAATCTTGCAAAGAAGATCCTTAGCTTTTTCTTCCCATTCAGAAGCATCAGCATATGTGTCACGAGGATCAAGGATTCCTGAATCAACTCCCGGAAGTTCTGTAGGTACTTCGAAGTTGAAGTAAGGAATTTTCTTGGTCGGTGCATTTAAGATGTCTCCGTTAAGGATTGCATCGATGATACCACGAGTATCTTTGATGGAGATACGTTTTCCAGTTCCGTTCCATCCTGTGTTAACGAGGTAAGCTTTTGCTCCGCTCTTTTCCATCTTCTTAACAAGTTCTTCTGCGTATTTTGTCGGATGCAGTTCAAGGAATGCCTGTCCGAAGCAAGCAGAGAATGTTGGTGTAGGTTCTGTGATTCCACGTTCTGTACCGGCAAGCTTAGCTGTGAATCCAGACAGGAAGTAGTACTGTGTCTGTTCCGGCGTCAGTACAGATACTGGTGGAAGTACTCCGAAAGCGTCTGCAGACAGGAAGATTACATTCTTAGGCGCCGGTGCAGAAGAAACCGGGCGTACAATGTTTTCAATGTGGTTGATCGGATAAGATACACGAGTATTCTCTGTTACGCTCTTATCTGCGAAATCAATCTTGCCTTCAGCATCAAGTGTTACGTTCTCAAGAAGAGCGTTACGTCTGATTGCGTTGTAGATATCTGGTTCAGATTCTTTGTCAAGGTTGATAACCTTAGCGTAGCATCCACCTTCGAAGTTGAATACGCCATTGTCATCCCAGCCATGCTCGTCATCACCGATCAGGAGACGTTTCGGGTCTGTGGAAAGAGTAGTTTTACCTGTTCCGGAAAGACCGAAGAAGATAGCTGTGTTTTCGCCGTTCAGATCAGTGTTTGCTGAGCAGTGCATAGAAGCGATTCCCCTTAAGTGGGAGGTAGTAGTTCATCATAGAGAACATACCTTTCTTCATCTCTCCGCCGTACCATGTATTAACGATAACCTGCTCTTTAGTTGTGATGTTGAACATTACAGCTGTTTCAGAGTTAAGGCCTAATTCTTTATAGTTTTCAACTTTAGCTTTGGAAGCGTTGTATACAACGAAATCTGGCTCGAAGTTTTCAAGTTCTTCAGCTGTTGGCTGGATGAACATATTTGTTACGAAATGTGCCTGCCAAGCAACTTCGACGATGAAACGGATTGCCATACGTGTATCTTTGTTAGCGCCGCAGAATGCATCTACAACATAAAGTTTCTTGTTAGAAAGTTCTTTCTTGGCGATCTCCTTTACAGCTTCCCATGCTTCCTGTGAAGCCGGATGGTTGTCATTCTTATATTCGTCTGAAGTCCACCATACAGTGTCTTTAGAGTTTTCATCAACTACGATGAATTTGTCTTTAGGGGAACGTCCGGTGTATACACCTGTCATTACGTTCACAGCACCGAGTTCGCTGACCTGACCTTTTTCAAATCCCTCAAGACCTGCTTTTGTTTCTTCTTCAAACAGTAATTCGTAAGAAGGGTTGTGCACGATTTCTGTTGTTCCAGTAATACCATACTTGCTTAAATTGATTTCTGCCATTGCAATTAACCTCTTTCTCCTAATTCTAGTTAAATGGTTAAATGATAAAAGCTGTGAGCGCAGATTTTATCATCTGATGAAGTAAAATTCTTCACCCATTTACCATAATTATACATAATTACGCAATAAAATCAATAAAAAACCAATATTTCTTAAAAAAATTGTTTAAAAAATAACGAAATCCGAAAAAGAAAAAAGGCAGTCCACTTTGGGCTGCCCTGAAATTATTGTATATCCTGCAAAATATAAAGTAAAAAAATCTGTCAGGATTTCTTCCCAGGAGGTCTGCTTAGTCGTCAGTTTCCAACGAGTCAGACGTATGTTCGCGGTAATTCTCCGGAAGATACAGATGAACTGTCTCAATCCGGTTTTTATCGAGCTTTTCTACGACCATACGGATTCCGTCTTCGGTGGAAACAGAGTCACCGGCTTTTGGAAGACGATCCAGCTTTTCGATGATAAAGCCTCCGAGAGAATCATAATCTTCCGATTCCAGATTCAGATCCAGGGAATCATTGAGATCGTCAAGATTGGTAGAACCTTCAATAATATATTCGTGTTTGCCTACCGCTTTGATATTTTCTTCTTCATTCTCATCATATTCATCATGAATTTCTCCGACAATCTCTTCCAGAATATCTTCCAGGGTGATCAGACCGGATGTTTCACCGTATTCATCCAGGACAATTGCGATATTGAAAGAGGCCTGGCGCATTTCAACAAGAAGCTCGGAAATGTTCTTGTATTCGTAAGTGAAATAGGCCTCACGGAGAATGTCTTTAATCTGGAACTCACTTTTCTTACTGTCATAAAGAAGAAGATCTTTCATATTGATCGTTCCGACAACATTATCTTTTGTCTCCTGGTAAACCGGAAGACGGGTGAATTTGTCTTCCCGGAACAGGTCGATCAGTTCGTCGTAACTGCTGTCAATATCAGCAAAAGTTACGTTGACACGGGGAACCATGACGTCTTTGGCAATGGCATCACCGAGATCAAACACATTGTAGATCATCTCTTTTTCATCTGATTCGATCACGCCGTCCTGATGGCTGACATTTACCACACTTCGGAGTTCAGCTTCGGTCATGGTATTGTCTTTGGCATTCGGATCGATGCGAAGAAGCATCAGAAGACCGGTGGAGAGACCGTTTACAATGAAGATAAACGGAGTCATGATCTTCATGAAAATATTGATAACCGGTGCGTAGAAAAGAGACATCTTCTCAGCATGAATGGTTGCCATCGTCTTCGGAGTAATCTCTCCGAAAAGGATGATGAGAAGCGTCATAAGCCCACTTGCGATCGCGACGGCGGTTCCACCAAGGCGGTATGCGATTGTGGTGGCAAGGGAAGCTACCGCAGTATTAACAATGTTGTTGCCGATGAGGATCGCGCTAAGCATTTTACCTGAATTCTCAGTTACGGCAAGTACGGTGCTGGCACGCTTTTTGTTACCCTCGTCTGCAAGGGCACGCATCCGGATTTTGTTGTAGGTTGTAAGTGCTGTCTCGGCTGACGAAAATATGCCGGATAAGAGCAAAGAGGACTAGCAAAATAAGTATTTGCGAGACACTCGAGTCCACAGTTAAAAATCACTCCTTTTTGAAAATATTGATAAAATTTCTATGTTATGCCTTACTATATCGCATTTCACTTAATTTTGCAAGAGCGCGTTGAACTTGCATATTTTTTTGGTGTATCATATGATGTAAGTGTCAAAATTTATTTTTGACACTTACATCATATGAGGATGATATTAAAGCGTGCTTTGGCACGTAGTAACTTCTATTTGGCGGGAGGTCTAATGGCAATTTCCTGTTAAATAAAAAAAAAGAAGAATGGCATAGAATATTTATAGATACTAGGAGAAGAGAATGGAACAGAATTTTGAGACATGTTTGTATAATGTGGTCGATGCGACCAAAGTACAGAAGGATGAACTGATGAAGAAGCATACAACCTTCCGGATCGGTGGTCCGGCAGATTATTTTATCATGCCATCGAATGAAAAGGAACTGGAAGAGACAATTCGGGTGTGCCGGGAATTTTCGATACCTATATATATAGTAGGAAATGGAAGCAACCTTCTGGTTGGAGACAAAGGCTTCAGAGGAGCGATTATCCAGCTTTATAAGAGTATGGGAACATTTCAGGTAGAAGGAAATCAGATCACGGCGCAGGCAGGATGTTCGCTTGCGCAGATTGCAAATGCAAAGACTTGATGCAGCACTGACCGGATTTGAGTTCGCAAAGAGGTATTCCGGGAACGCTTGGCGGAGCGGTTGTGATGAACGCCGGCGCGTATGGCGGAGAGATGAAGGATGTACTGGCGAGTGTCAGGGTTATGACAGAAGAGGGCGAGATCATGGAGCTTCCGGCAGAAGAACTGGGACTCGGATACCGTACAAGCATTATCCCGGAGAAAAGATATATCGTTTTGGGTGCCGTGATTTCGCTTACAGAAGGCAAAAAAAGAAGAAATAAAAGCGCAGATGGATGACCTCCGTCAGAAGCGGGTATCGAAGCAGCCGCTGGAGTATCCGAGTGCAGGCAGCACCTTTAAGCGTCCGGAAGGGTATTTTGCAGGAAAACTGATCCAGGACAGTGGTCTGAAAGGATTTACAGTAGGTGGAGCACAGGTTTCTGAAAAGCATTGTGGATTTGTGATCAATAAAGGAAATGCGACGGCGGCTGATGTGATGGAGCTGATCCGGCAGGTAACAGCGAAAGTGAAAGAAGATACCGGTGTTACGATGGAACCGGAAGTGAAACAAATAGGAGAATTTTAGGGATGAGATTCGTAATTGTAACGGGAATGTCCGGAGCAGGGAAAAGTACAACTTTGAAAATGATGGAAGACATGGGATATTTCTGTGTGGATAATATGCCGATTCCTTTAATGACAAAACTGACAGAACTTTTGATCGTTCCAAATGGTGAGATCACGAAAATCGCTCTGGGACTTGATATTCGCAGTGGACAGAATCTGCGTGCACTGGACCAGGTTCTGGACGAACTTGAAAAACCAAGATACCACTGGAGATTCTTTTTCCTTGAATCGAATGATGATACACTGGTGAAAAAAGATATAAAGAGACAAGAAGGAACCACCCACTCTCAAAGGGCGGCAGAATTGAGAACGGGATTGCCAAAGAACGTAAGAAAATTGCCTTTTTTAAAAGAAAGGGCAGATTATATCCTGGATACAAGCCGGATGCTGACCAGGGAGCTGCGCAGTGAACTGAACCGTATTTTTGCCGAGAATAAAGAATACAAGAATCTGTACATTACCGTGTTATCTTTCGGATTTAAATATGGAATTCCGAGTGATGCAGACCTGGTATTTGATGTCAGATTCCTTCCGAATCCGTATTATATTGATGAACTTCGCCCGCAGAGTGGCAATGACAAGCCGGTCAGGGATTACGTGATGAATAACGATATTTCAAAAGAATTCCCTGAAGAAGCTTGTTGACATGGTAGAATTTCTTATTCCGAATTATATTGCAGAAGGAAAGACTCAGCTTGTGATCGCAATCGGATGTACCGGCGGAAAACACCGCTCCGTGACACTTGCCAATGAGTTGTATGAACGGCTGTCTGTGGCAGAGAAAGAGTACGGTGTAAAAAAAAAGAGCATCGTGATATCGAGAAAGATGCAATTACGAAAGCAAAATAGGTGATAGTATGTCTTTTTCTGGAAATATTAAAGAAGAAATATCGCGTCAGTTAAGTCCTGCAAGACATTGCCGGATTGCAGAACTTGCGCCTGATCATCAGCATGTGGGGCTGTCATGATTGACAGCAGAGGTCATGCAAAGACTTAAGATTCATACGGAAAATCTGGCAGTTGCAAGAAAAAAAGCTTTACTTTATTGAGAAGAACGTTTAATATAGTGGTTGATATCGCTATTCGGGTGAACCGGGAAAAAAGGCAGCAGTAACTACTATTATATAGTTGTAAAAAACACGAAGATGCTATCAGGGTGCTTCAGGCGGCAAAACTGCTCAATCCTTATGGAGACGTGGAAGAAGAGCTTTCTGTAGTAAAGAATGTCGTGATTCAGGAGACTTGCTGTAAGCGGTCTTTCCTGCGTGGCGTTTTTCTTGCATCGGGATCCATGAGCGACCCGGAGAAGTCCTATCATTTTGAAATTGTCTGTGCGTCGATGGGAAAAGCGCAAAGAGATTCAGAAGATAATGAGATGCTTTGCTCTGGACGCAAAGATTGTATCAAGGAAGAAATCATTTGTGGTTTATCTGAAAGAAGGAGCTCAGATCGTGGATGTGCTGAATGTGATGGAGGCACATCAGTCACTGATGGAGTTGGAGAATATCCGTATATTGAAAGATATGAGGAATACGGTGAATCGAAAAGTGAACTGCGAGACTGCGAATATCAATAAAACGGTTTCCGCTGCTGTAAAAGCAGATTGACGATATAAGGTATATTGAGGAAACAAAAGGACTCGATAAGCTGCCGGAAGGATTGAAGGACATGGCATAATTTTACAAGACTTCATATCCGGAGGCATCTTTAAAAGAGTTAGGCGCACTTCTGCAAAATCCGGTAGGCAAGTCCGGAGTGAACCACAGATTGCGCAAGTTAAGTGAAATGGCGGAAGAGATAAGGGCTAAGCAAGGAGGAACATTATGATCAAAAAACCTGTTAAGATTCAATTGTCCGAGGGATTAGACGCCAGACCGATTGCACTTCTTGTTCAGGAAGCTAGTCAGTATTCAAGTTCGGTATATATCGAAGTTGACCAGAAGCAAGTCAATGCAAAGAGCATTATGGGGATGATGAGTCTGACATTGATGCCGGGAGAGGAAATCACCGTTGTTGCGAACGGAACAGATGAAAAGGAAGCAGCAGCTGGTATCGAAAGGTTTCTTGTGAACGTTAAGAACAGATAATTGCATAAAACTTTGAAGAGTCTGCCGAAAGCAGGCTCTTTATGCTATAATGCATGTATCCGTAAGGAGCTGTGGGGACAGCCCGTATAGAGAAAAAGAACAGATAACAGGAGGACGGACGTATGAAAAAAGCATTGTTTATTTATAATCCGAATGCAGGAAAGGGACTTTTAAAACCGAAGCTTTCTGATATTATTGACATTATTGTAAAAGCAGGATATGAAGTGGTTGTATATCCGACGCAGAAATATAAAGACGCTTATTATAAAGTAAAGACATTTACAGAGGAGTATGACCGTGTGATCTGCAGTGGTGGTGACGGAACACTTGATGAGGTCGTAACCGGAATGATGAAGAGAGAAAAAGATTCCGGTCGGTTACATCCCGACAGGAACGACCAACGACTTTGCGAGCAGTCTCCATATCCCGAAGAATCTTCTCCAGGCGGCAAGTACAGGCGCAGGGGGGAAAGAATTTCCCTGTGATATCGGACGGTTTAACGGAGATGTGTTCGTGTACATTGCAAAGCATTCGGACTCTTCACGGATGTATCTTATGAGACAAAGCAGGAAATGAAGAATGTTCTGGGACATCTGGCATGTGTGCTGGAAGGAGCAACCAGAATTTTTGATATCCCGTCATATAAATTAAAAAGTGACACATGACGGAGAAACGATTGAGGACGAATTTATTTATGGTATGGTGACGAATTCCAGATCTGTTGGCGGTTTCCGTAATATGATCGGGAAGAATGTGGTTTTTGATGACGGAGAATTTGAGGTTACCCTGATCCGGACACCGAAGAACCCGCTCGCGCTTCAGGAGATCATTGGGGCGCTTCTGAGCAGCCAGATCAATACGAAGCACATTTATTCATTTAAGACAGGTGAGATTCATTTTGAATCAGTGGAAGAGATCCCATGGACGCTGGATGGAGAGTTCGGTGGGGAACACGACAGTGTCTGCATCAAGAACGCGAAACAGGCACTTAAAATCGTAGTTCCGGAAGAGGAACAGTAAAAAAAAAAAAAAAAAGGTCTTGTCAAATGAAAAGAAGTACGTTATACTAAGCAAGTGAGTTAGCCAGACAGCTAATGAACATACATCTGGCCCCTGGTCAAGGGTCAAGACGCGACCCTCTCACGGTCGAATCAGGGGTTCGATTCCCCTGGGGGTCAGCCTATAAAAGCCTTTAACAGAGAAGTGGAGGAATACAAAATGTTAGTTTCAGCAACAGAGATGTTAAAAAAAGCAAAAGCAGGTCATTATGCAGTAGGACAGTTTAATATCAACGATCTTGAATGGACTAAAGCAGTTCTGACTGCAGCACTGAGGAATTAAGATCACCGGTTATTCTTGGTGTGTCTGAAGGCGCAGGAAAGTACATGGCTGGATACAGAACAGTTGTAGGAATGGTAAATGGAATGATCAAAGAAATGGACATTTCGGTTCCGGTTGCACTTCATCTTGATCATGGTAGCTATGAAGGCTGCCTGAAATGTATAGATGCAGGATTCTCATCAGTTATGTTTGACGGATCTCACTATCCGATCGAAGAAAACATTGAGAAGACTACAGAACTTGTTAAACTTTGCCATGGAAAAGGACTTTCTATCGAAGCAGAAGTTGGTTCTATCGGTGGAGAAGAAGATGGCGTTGTAGGAATGGGCGAATGTGCAGATCCGCACGAGTGCAAGATGATTGCAGACCTTGGCGTTGATTTCCTTGGCACAGCAGGTATCGGTAACATTCATGGAAAATATCCGGCAAACTGGAAAGGACTCAGTTTTGAGACTCTTGCAAAGCAGTTCAGGAGCTCACAGGAGAACTTCCGCTCGTACTTCACGGAGGTACAGGAATTCCGGATGATATGATTAAGAAAGCAATTGACCTTGGAGTTTCTAAGATCAATGTTAATACAGAATGTCAGCTGGTATTCGCAGAAGCTACCCGCAAATACATTGAAGCAGGAAAGGATCTTGAAGGAAAAGGATACGATCCACGTAAACTTCTGAAACCGGGTGCAGATGCAATCGTTGAAAAAGTAAAAGAGAAAAATGATTCTGTTTGGTTCTGACGGAAAAGCTGAATAGTCTGATTTTTGATAATATCATGGACAAAGGCGTCCGAAGAAAACGGTATAAAAGGAGTTTTGCGTAAAGTGCAAGACTCCTTTATTTGAATCAAAAAAACGACCGTTTTGTATAAGTAGTAGAAAATGAGTAGTAGAAAAGAGAGGTACATGGGATGAGCGAATGGATTAGTGTAGCAGAAATATTTGGAGAAAACGTCTTCAATGATGCTGTTATGCAGGAAAGACTTCCGAAGAAGACTTACAAAGAGCTGAAAAAGACGATCGAAGAAGGTAAAGAGCTTCAGGTCGCAACAGCAGATGTAATTGCACATGAGATGAAAGAGTGGGCGATTGAAAAGGGTGCCACTCACTATTCGCACTGGTTTCAGCCTCTTACAGGAGCAACAGCTGAAAAGCATGATTCGTTTATTTCAGCACCGAAGTCAGATGGAAAGATCCTGATGGAGTTTTCGGGAAAAGAGCTGATCAAAGGAGAACCGGATGCATCTTCCTTCCCGTCAGGAGGACTGCGTTCTACATTTGAAGCAAGAGGTTATACAGCGTGGGATTGTACATCGCCTGCATTTGTTAAAAAAGAGTCCGGATGGGAAAAGATCGATTTTATATATACCGACGGCATTTTGTTCCTATACCGGAGAAGCACTGGATCAGAAGACACCTCTTCTTCGCTCTATGGAAGCAATCAACAAACAATCCATCCGTCTTCTGCGTCTTTTTGGAAACACAACGTCCCAAAAGGTTACACCATCTGTTGGAGTTGAGCAGGAATATTTCCTGGTAGACAGAGAAAAATATCTTAAGAGAAAGGATCTTGTATTTACAGGACGTACATTATTCGGGGCAAATCCTCCGAAGGGTCAGGAAATGGATGACCATTATTTTGGTGCAATCCGTGAGAGAATAGCAAACATTTATGACTGATGTCAATGAAGAACTCTGGAAGATGGGTGTATCTGCAAAGACACAGCACAACGAAGTAGCACCTGGACAGCATGAGCTTGCGCCGATCTATGCACAGTGCAACGTAGCAGTTGACCATAATCAGCTGATCATGGAGACGCTGAAGAAAGTGGCATATCGCCATAATCTTCAATGCCTGTTACACGAAAAGCCGTTTGAAGGTGTAAATGGTTCCGGAAAGCATAATAACTGGTCACTGGTTACAGATGACGGGATCAACATTCTGGATCCGGGAAAGACACCTCATGATAATATTCAGTTCCTTCTGGTTCTGACCTGTATTCTCCGTGCAGTAGACCTGCATGCAGACCTGCTCCGTGAATCTGCTTCTGACGTAGGAAACGATCACAGACTTGGAGCAAATGAAGCACCGCCGGCAATTATTTCCGCATATCTCGGAGAACAGCTTGAAGACGTGCTTGCACAGCTTATTGATACCGGAGAAGCTGCACACAGCTTAAAAGGCGGCAAATTACATACCGGTGTAAGTACGCTCCCGGATTTTGCAAAGGATGCAACCGACAGAAACAGAACTTCACCATTTGCATTTACCGGAAATAAATTCGAATTCCGAATGGTAGGTTCCAGAGACTCGGTGGCGGCACCGAACGTAGTATTAAATACAATCGTGGCTGAGTCCTTCTCTGATGCCTGCGATGTACTCGAAAAAAGCAGAAGATTTTGATCTTGCAGTCCATGACCTGATCAAGGAATATGCATCCAAACATCAGAGAATTATCTTCAACGGCAACGGATATTCTGACGAATGGGTGAAGGAAGCAGAAAGGAGAGGACTTCCGAATATCAAGACCATGGTAGAGTCTATTGAATGTCTGACATATGACAATGCGGTTGAAATGTTTGAAAAATTCGATGTATTCAGCCGTGCAGAACTGGAATCCCGTGCAGAGATCAAATATGAGGCATACTCAAAGGCAATCAACATTGAAGCACGTTCCATGATCGATATCGCAAGCAAGCATATTATCCCGGCTGTGATCCAATATGTAACTTCGCTGGCTAATTCGATCAACCAGGTAAAACAGGCAAGCGCTGCAGCAAAGATATACAGGTGTACAGGAAGAACTTCTTGTACAGTCGGCTGATCTTTTGAAAGACACAAAAGAAGCACTCAGAGCACTGGAAACTGTTGTGGCAGAAGTACCGGAGACAGAAGGAAAAGAACAGGCATTCTTCTTCATGCAGAAAGTTGTACCGGCAATGGAAGCTTTAAGAAAACCAGTGGATGAACTGGAAATGATCGTCAACAAGAATATGTGGCCGATGCCTTCTTACGGAGATCTGCTGTTCGAGGTCTAAGAAGTGACTGGTATAAGTGTTGAAAAAGAAGTTGAAAACTTATGAAGTTTTGTGAAAATATACACAAATTAAAAAATTGGTCTTGAAATTTGAAAGAAAAAAGAGTATCGTAAATATATCTTAAATAACAGAGATCACAATGAACGAGGAAGTTCCACAAAGTGGAGCTTCCTCGTTTTTTTTGCGTTAGAGAAAGGAAGGTAATTAGTGGATGAGAAATTTTGGCGTAGTAATGACTTCCGAAAAAAGTATACAAAAATTAAAACAGACAATTGATGAAGGAAAAGAGCTAAGCGCACCGCTTCCAAGCGGAAAGGTTCTGATGAGCTTTTCAGGAAAAGAACTGATCAAAGGTGAGCCGGATGCATCTTCATTCCCATCAGGCGGACTTCGTGCAACATTCGAAGCAAGAGGATATACAGCATGGGATTGTACATCACCAGCATTCGTAAGACATGATGCAGCAGGCGCAACACTTTGTATCCCGACAGCATTCTGTTCATACAAAGGAGAGGCACTTGATCAGAAAACTCCACTTCTTCGTTCTATGCAGGCAATCAATGAGCAGTCGCTGAGACTGTTAAGATTGTTTGGAAATACAACTTCTAAGAAAGTAACTCCGTCAGTAGGAGCAGAGCAGGAATATTTCCTTGTAGATGCAGATAAATTCTTACAGAGAAAAGACTTGATCTATACAGGACGTACACTGTTCGGAGCAATGCCTCCAAAAGGACAGGAATTAGATGACCACTACTTCGGAACCATCCGCCAGAGAATCGCAGGATTCATGAAAGATGTTAACGAAGAACTCTGGAAAGTTGGTGTAACATCTAAGACACAGCACAACGAAGTTGCACCTGCTCAGCATGAACTTGCACCAATCTATGCAGAGTGTAACGTAGCACTGGATCATAACCATATCGTAATGCAGACTCTGAAGAGAGTTGCATGCCAGCATGGTATGAAGTGCTTACTTCATGAGAAACCATTTGCAGGTGTGAACGGTTCTGGTAAACATAACAACTGGTCTCTTACAACAGACGACGGAAAGAATCTGTTAGAGCCAGGAAAAACTCCTCATGAAAATATTCAGTTCTTACTGGTACTTACATGTATCCTGAAAGCTGTAGATACACATGCAGATCTTCTTCGTGAATCTCTTTGCAGACCCGGGAAATGATCATAGACTTGGAGCCAATGAGGCACCACCGGCAATCATTTCTGTATTCCTTGGAGAACAGTTAGGGGATGTGCTGGAACAGCTGATCAGTACAGGAGAAGCTACACACAGTCTGAAAGGTGGAAAACTTCAGACAGGAGTTGACACACTTCCGGATCTTGCAAAAGATGCAACAGACCGTAACAGAACATCACCATTTGCATTCACAGGTAACAAATTCGAATTCCGTATGGTAGGTTCCCGCGATTCCATTGCAGGATCAAACGTAGTACTGAATACAATCGTAGCAGAAGCATTCTCAGAGGCTTGTGATGTCCTTGAAAAAGCAGATAACTTTGATGAAGCAGTTCATGACCTGATCAAGAAATATGCGACAGAGCATCAGAGAGTGGTATTCGACGGTAATGGATACTCAGATGCATGGGTAGAGGAAGCTGAAAGACGTGGACTTCCAAATATCAGATCTATGGTAGAAGCAATACCTGCCCTGACTACAGACAAGGCTATCAATATGTTTGAAAAATTCAAAGTATTTACAAAAGCTGAGCTGGAATCCCGTGCAGAGATCAAATTTGAAAGCTATGCAAAGGCAATCAATATTGAAGCACGTACTATGATCGATATGGCAAGCAAACAGATTATTCCTGCAATTATTAAATGTACGAAAGAACTTGCAGATACAGTAGTTGCAGTAAAAGAAGCCTGATGTTGGGGTCAAAAATCCTCTTGCAAGCAAGTTTGCATTGGATTTCTGACCTTTTGACCCTGGTATCATCAGAATATAATTATAAACAATGAAATAATGAGAATAGAGGAGAAAGAAAGATGACGAAAGCAGAGTTCCTTGAAAAACTGAGAATTGAACTTTCTTCCGGTGTGACACCACAGGTGCAGGAGAATCTGAACTACTACGGCCAGTATATTGATGATGAGATCCGAAAAAGGAAGAACGGAGAGTGAGGTACTGGCGGAACTTGGAGATCCGTGGATTCTTGCGAAGACGATCGTGGATGCGCAGAGAGAAGAAAGTGTAGAAGATGTGATCTATGATTCGGATGGAAGGACCTACAGAGGAACAGAGCAAAGACAGAAGAAAGGACACAATATCCATGTGTGGAGCCTGGACAGCTGGTGGAAGAGACTTCTGCTGATTCTTGTGGCTGTGGCTGTGATCGTTGTGATCTTTGCGGTGATAAGTGGGATTGTAAGCCTGATCGCACCGGTACTGATTCCTCTTCTGGTGATCATACTGCTGGTCAGAATGCTGAGAAGGCGATGGTAATTAAAAAAGCCGGATGTATAAGATTCTTCTGCAATGAAAAGAACTTATGCCTCCGGCTTTTTGATTATATGTTCTATATGGCAGGTTCAAGTACTTAAAAAGGATCTGCCTGTTATATAACGTTAAACGCTCGATGGGGAGCTATCGAGCGTTTGAGGGGAGTATAAATAATTAATAAGGGGTTGTAGAAAATAAATCTCTACACGACAAAGTATAATATAAACCGATTTAAAAATCAAGATAAAAATAAAAATGTATAAAAATACGAAAAGGATAGATACTATGTTTGTACAAAAAAATGTCAGGAGGAATTATCAATGGCAAAAAATTATAATGCTTCAGAAAACAGTACAAACAAAAATTCATATGGATCCAATAAGAATGCGTATGCTGAAAATGCTTCCGGCAAGAATCAGTCAAATAAAAATTCAGGCAATAAAAATGCATCCGGTAAAAATACGACTAACCGGAATGCAAAGAATGCATATGAATCAGACCGTAATGCATATGACAGCTCAAAAGTCCTGCCATAACGAAAGTGATAAGTATTAAAAAGTGCAAAGCAGTTAAGAATGGAAAAGCGAGCGGTTTGGATTCAAACGCACGTTCTGTTTTGTGGTGTAGCAATCTGGTTCCTTAAAAAATTTGTGGACAAGCGCACTACTTGACAAAAGGCAAGAAAAACGTAATATAGTTTATAACAGATTGCAGAGTAGAGAAAGGAAAAAGAATGGAAAAAATGGAGCTGATAGCACCCTGCCATTTCGGAATGGAAGCTGTTCTGAAGCGGGAAGTGCTGGATTTAGGATATGATATCTCAGAAGTAGAAGATGGAAGAGTTGGACTTCTGGGGGGATGCACAGGCGATTTGCGATGCGAACGTGTTCCTTCGGACAGCAGAAAGAATCCTTCTTAAGGTTGGTTCGTTTAAAGCAGAGACATTTGATGAATTATTTGAGAAAACAAAGAGTACTTCCGTGGGAGAATTATATTCCGAAGAACGGAAAATTCTGGGGTGACGAAGGACTGCATCTGTAAAGAGTAAGCTGTTCAGTCCGTCAGATATTCAGTCGATCATGAAAAAGCCATGGTAGAACTTCAACTGAGACGGATCTACGGGATAGAATGGTTCCAGGAGGATGGACCAGCTTACCCGATCCGTGTAGTTTTCCTGATGAAAGATATCGTGACGATCGGGATAGATACCTCCGGCGTATCTTTACATAAGAGAGGTTATCGTCAGATGACCGTAAAGGCACCGATCACAGAGACACTGGCATCCGCACTGATCATGCTGACACCGTGGCACAAAGACCGGATCCTGGTAGACCGTTTCTGCGGAAGTGGAACATTTCCAATCGAAGCGGCTTTTGATGGCAGCTAATATTGCACCCGGGATGAACCGTTCCTTTACAGCAGAAGAATGGGTGAACCTGATTCCAAAAAAGGCATGGTATGATGCAATGGATGAGGCAAATGATGTGATCGACCGGAAGGTACAGGTTGATATTCAGGGATATGACCTGAATCCGGAGGCAGTAAAAAGAAGCAAGACAGAATGCCAAAAGATGCAGGCGTTGACCATCTGATCCATTTTCAGGAAAGAGCGGTAAAAGGATTTAAGCCACCCGAAGAAGTATGGCTTTATCATTACAAATCCGCCGTATGGCGAGCGACTGGAGGATAAAAAGGATCTGCCGCAGTTATACAGAGAATTTGGTGAGAGTTTTAAAAAGCTGGATAGCTGGTCTGCATATATGATCACCAGTTACGAGGATGCAGAACGTTATTTCGGAAGAAAAGCAGATAAGAACAGAAAAATATATAATGGTATGATGAAGACCTATTTTTATCAGTTCTTAGGTCCGAAGCCACCGAAACGCCCAAAAAGAACCAAAACAGTAAGAGAAAGAAGAATTTACAGATGAAAATTATTTTTGCAGCGGGTAATAAGAATAAAATGACAGAGATCCGCCAGATCTTGCGGGATCTGGGGATGGAGATCCTTTCATGAAGGAAGCCGGGGTTGACATTGATATCGTAGAGGATGGAAAGTCCTTTGAGGAAAATGCGATGATCAAAGCCTCAGCGATCGCAGAGCTGCCGGAAGTGAGGGCGATGGATGCGATTGTGCTGGCAGATGATTCCGGACTGGAAATCGATTATCTGAATAAAGAACCGGGAATCTATTCTGCGCGCTATGCAGGAACCAATACTTCGTATGATATCAAGAACAGCCTCCTGCTTTCAAGAATGAAGGGCGTACCGGACAAGCAGCGTACAGCAAGGTTTGTCTGTGCGGTGGCGGCAGTATTCCCGAACGGGGACAAAGAGGTTGTCCGTGGAACGATGGAAGGATGTATTGGTTACGAAATCGCCGGAGCAAATGGATTTGGCTACGATCCGATCTTTTTCCTGCCGGAATATGGTTGTACCTCGGCAGAGCTTGCACCGGAAAAGAAGAATGAACTCAGCCACAGAGGAGAAGCGATTTCGGATGATGAGACAGATCATGGAGAAAAAGTTATGAGAGTATTGATTATTAGTGATACACATGGAAGACATACTGCATTTGACCGGGCAATCATGGAAGCTGGAAAGATTGATTATCTGGTGCATCTCGGGGATACAGAGGGCGGAGAAGACTATATTGAGGCATTCTGCGGATGTCCGGCGTATATACTGGCTGGGAATAATGATTTTTTCTCACGCAATCTCCGGGAGATGGAGATTTATTTTGGCAAGAAAAAGCATTTATGGCACATGGACACCAGTATTCGGTGTCTCTTGGTGTAGAGCGGATCCTGGATGAGGGAAGATCGAGAAATGCAGATATCGTGATGTTTGGTCATACACACAGACCGTATCTGAAAAAGTTTGGTGATATTACAGTGCTGAATCCGGGCAGTCTGGCATTTCCACGGCAGGAAGGCAGAAAAGGCAGTTATATTATTATGGAGATGGATCGGGACGGGAATACGGAGTTTACGATTCATTATCTGGATTAGAGTAGGTGGCACGTATTTTGCTGAAAAAAGGGCAAAAATGCGTGTCTTTTACAAGAAAAAGAAAAATGAAAAAATTTCTTTAAAAAAATTCAAAAAACATGTTGACTTTTTGAAAACCTTGTAATATAATAACTTTTGTCGTCACGGAGATGACAAACAGATAAACAACGGGGTGTGGCTCAGCTTGGCTAGAGCGCCTGGTTTGGGACCAGGAGGTCGCAGGTTCGAATCCTGTCACCCCGATGTGATCTGCGGGTGTAGTTCAATGGTAGAACACCAGCCTTCCAAGCTGGATACGTGGGTTCGATTCCCATCACCCGCTTACACTGAGAATCCAGTGTTGTGAGTCTGTAGCTCAGTTGGATAGAGCAACGGCCTTCTAAGCCGTGGGTCGGGGGTTCGAATCCCTCCAAGCACAGTTTATATGGTGGGTATAGCGCAGTTGGTTAGCGCGCCAGATTGTGGCTCTGGAGGCCGTGGGTTCGAATCCCACTATCCACCCTTTAATTTATAATATTTGAAAGAAATGGCAAGCAGAAATGCTCGCATTTTTTTTATGATAGACATTGTAAGAGTGGATATCATAAAAGTCTCCGGCAGGATATGAGAGCTTTGGCAGATTACGGGATGCCATAAGTTAAGCGATTGTCGCAGGCGCGGGAATGTGCCATGGCGCATTCTATGTTAAGACATAAAGATAATGGGTCATCGCCAAGCGGTAAGGCACAGGACTTTGACTCCTGCATTCGTTGGTTCGAATCCAACTACCCAGTTATGGGCGTGTAGCTCAGGTGGTAGAGCACTTGACTTTTAATCAAGTTGTCCGGGGTTCGAATCCCCGCACGCTCACTTATTTAGTCCCATGGTTTTCTGTGGGACTAAAAAAATGCGGATGTGGCGGAACTGGCAGACGCGCTAGACTTAGGATCTAGTCTCTACGAGGTGCAGGTTCAAGTCCTGTCATCCGCATTTAGTTAAACATAACAAAACCAGTTATATATAGAAGTAATAGAGGAACCTTTACCAAAAGGTTTCTTTTTTTATGGATTTTAAGGAAAAAGCGGAAAAAGAAAAAGAAGAAGCAGTATTTAGATATTTCTGTTGAAAATATCCGGATCGAGATCGTCTCTTTTACAGATTCCAACTATATGTTAATATAATCATATGAAGATGTTGGGGTCAAAGGTATTTTGCCCCTTTGATACCAGATTGCTACGTGCTTTGCACTCTCGCAATCCTCAAAAACATTCTCCTTTCGGAACATTTTCATCCAATGAAAGGAAGAACTTCTAAAAAACAGGTGAAAAAGAAACTGGAGAATAATTAAAGCATGGATAAATGATAAACGGTGAGTACCGCTTTTATTGATTACATTGCGGCAATAAATACATGTAACAGGGAAATTTTAACAAAGTAAGAGGGACGAAAGAATGAAAATATTAAGTGTCACAGCCCAGAAGCCGGACAGTACCGGAAGCGGTATCTATCTGACGGAACTGGTCAGAGGATTTAAAAAAAAGGGAATCACCCAGTCAGTGATCGCGGGAGTTACAAAAGCTGATCAGGTATGTCTTCCGGAGGGGGTAAGCTTTTATCCGGTATATTTTGAATCGGAGCAGTTACCGTATCCGATCACGGGAATGTCGGACGAGATGCCTTATCCGAGTACCAGGTATTCAGACCTGACAGAGGAGATGACAGAAACGTTCCGGAACGCATTTGGCGAGGTACTGAAAAAGGCAGTGGAGGAGTTGGATCGGACGTGATCCTGTGTCATCATCTGTATCTCCTTACAGCGATTGTAAGAGAGCTGTTTCCTGATAAAAAGGTATATGGAGTATCCCATGGATCCGACCTGCGGCAGATCCGCAAGACAGAACAGAACCGGGAATACATTTTACAGAGAATTCCTGGATGGGGATATTTTTGCATTGCATGAGGAGCAGAAAGAGATGATCTGCGGAATTTACGGGGAGCATATCAGAGAGAAGGTACGGGTGATCGGAACCGGCTATAACAGTGATGTTTTCCGGCAGGAGATGGGGACTTCACAGGGAGAAGAAAAAGAGCTGAGACTAATCTTTGCCGGAAAGATTTCAGAGAAAAAGGGTGTGAAAAGTCTGATCCGTTCGTTGGATTATCTGAAGGATTCCGGTCTTATTATTTCTCTGGAACTGGCAGGAGGTGCCGGGGATGAGGGCGAATATCAGGAAATCCGGGAGCTTGCCGAAAAGTGTCCGTTTGCAGTTACCTTTGCCGGGAAGATCACACAGCAGGAGTTGGCGAAGAAGATGAATCAGAGTGATGTGTTTGTACTGCCATCTTTTTTATGAAGGTCTTCCACTTGTGATCATTGAGGCTCTGGCATGTGGTACCTATGTGATCTGTACAGATCTTCCGGGGATCAGGAATTGGATTGATCAGAATCTTCCGGATAATGGTGTGGTTTTTGTAGAGCCGCCAAAAAGAGTGAATGAAGATGAACCTGTGGAAGAAGAACTTCCGGTATTTGAAAAGAAACTTGCCGGAGCCATTGAAGGGATCGCAAAATATCCTGGATCAAAGCCGGAAAAGGAGCATCTGGAGCAGATTTCGTGGGACGGACTTTGTGTGCATCTTATGCAGATATTTGAGCAACAGAGTGTTTATCGGAAAAACCTATAATTGAATTTCTGCATGTAAATTATCAATTATTTTTTTGTAAAACAACATTTTAAAATGAAGAAAAAGAGAAATGAAAAGGCATTTTAACAGGAGGTTATTAACAGTTGATAATTGATATGCATATGCATGAGATGCGTTATTCGGGGGACAGCTTTTTAAGATTGGAGAACATGGTAGAGATCGCAAAGCGCAGAGGACTTGATGGGATCTGTATTACGGATCATGACAGTATGGGACTGAAGGAATTTGCGGCAGAGTATTCGGAGAAAACAGGATTTCCGATTTTTGTCGGGATTGAATTTTATTCCCTGCAGGGAGACATTGTAGCATTTGGAATTGAGGATTATCCAAAAGAGAGAATCCCGGCACAGGAGTTTGTAGATCTGGTACAGGCACAGGGCGGTATGTGTTTCAGTGCCCATCCATTCCGCAATAATAACAGGGGACTGGAAGAGAACCTGAAGATTGTAAAGGGACTTGATGGAATTGAAGTGCTGAACGGCAAAGCACACTTTATGAGGCAAATCGAAAGGCGGCAGAATATGCGGCTGAGCTTGGACTTGCAACAGTTGGATCAAGTGATTGCCATGTGCCGGAGAAGCTGGGAATTTATGCAACGTATTTTCCAAGAGAGATCCGTTCGGTACAGGAACTGATCCGGAGTGTAAAACGATGCGAGACTCTTCCGGTGTATTATAAAGAGGGTGGATATTATCTCTGGGATATGAAAAATCCGATTGATGCACCGTTTCACATTTACGAGCAGGAACAGATGGTGTGTGCCGGTTAACGTAAAAAATGAGAACAGATATGAAAAAATTAAACGCTTTTTTTATTGAAAGTGTGTTATTTCCATAGTATTATTAAGAGTGGAAATTAAGAGGGCTGGAATGTAATATTTCCAGCTTTCTTATTTAACAGGAAATTCCGTAGGAACTTCCTACCGAATAAAAGACACTACGTGCCTGAGTATCTTTTCAATCACCAATTACAAGGAGGAACTAACATGAAAGACATAGTAATTTCAGATGCAGTAAAATATATCGGAGCAGATGATAAGGATCTGGATCTCTTTGAGAGCCAGTACATCGTTCCAAACGGAGTATCCTACAACTCTTATGTGATCCTGGACGAGAAGATCGCAGTTATGGATACGATTGATACGAGAAAGACAGACGAATGGAAAGAGAATCTGGAGAGGGTGCTGGATGGAAGAACACCTGATTATCTGGTTGTATCTCATCTGGAACCGGATCATGCCGGAAGCATCAAAGAATTTGCAGATAAATATCCGGAAACCAAGATCGTGGCAAGTGCAAAAGCTATTGCAATGCTTCCACAGTTCTTTGAAATCGCAGATCTGGCAGACCGTGCAGTTGCGGTAAAAGAAGGTGAAGAACTTTCCCTTGGAAGCCATACCCTTCAGTTCTTTATGGCTCCGATGGTTCACTGGCCGGAAGTTATGGTCGAATACGAAAAGTCTGAGAAGATTCTGTTCTCAGCAGATGGATTTGGTAAATTCGGTGCGCTGGATGCAGATGAGGACTGGGCTTGTGAAGCAAGAAGATACTACTTCAATATCGTAGGCAAATACGGTGCACAGGTACAGGCGCTTCTGAAAAAAAAAGCAGCGACTCTGGACATTCAGACGATCTGCCCGCTTCATGGACCGATCCTGAAAGAAAATCTGGGATACTATATCGGAAAATACATGACATGGAGCAGCTATGAACCGGAAGATGACGGGGTACTGGTTGCTTATGCATCGATCCATGGCAATACCAAGAAGGCAGCAAGAAGATGATGAAAGAAATCCTGGAAGCCAAAGGTGCAAAAGAAGGTAGCGATCACTGACCTTTCCAGAGATGATATGGCAGAGGCAATCGAGGATGCATTCCGCTATGACAAGCTGGTTCTTGCAAAGCAGCTTCCTATGATGCAAGTGTGTTCCCGTGCATGGAGACTTTCCTGAACAAACTGACCAATAAGAACTACCAGAACCGTAAGATCGCAATTATCGAGAATGGTTCCTGGGCTCCGACAGCAGCACGCGTGATGAAGAGTTATGTAGAGAAAATGAAGAAGATCACACTCTGCGAAAAGACTGTTACGATCAAATCTGCAATGAAAGATGCAGATGTAATTGCAATGGAAGAACTTGCAGATGAACTTCTTGCGTAAGAAACGGAAAGAATGAGATGATAAAGTTAAAAAGAGACTACAATGAGGAAAACCTGGGTGGTATGTCTTTGCAATGGTCTGCTGTGCGTTATGGGAAGTGCTTTTCCTTGTATCAAGGTTGGCTACCGGCTGTTTCAGATCGAGTGAGCCGATACCGCCACGCAGATTCTGTTTGCAGGGTGCCGTTTTACGATTGCAGGCATTATGGTTATTTTGTTTGGATCGATCCTGCAGGGACGTTTTCTGAAACCGGGGAAGGGAGATCTTCCGAGAATCGGAAAAATCTGTCTTTTACAGACGGTGATCCAGTATTTTTTCTTTTATGTAGGACTTGCACATACGACCGGAGTCAAAGGATCGATCGTTGAGGCATCCAATGTATTCCTTGCAATCCTTGTTTCAAGCCTGATCTTTCATCAGGAGAAACTGGATCAGAAAAAAGTGCTCGGATGTATCGTCGGATTTGCAGGGGTGGTTCTGATTAATTTGAGCGGAAGCAATGTGGATATGAGCTTTAATCTGACCGGAGATGGATTTATTTTTATCTCTGCGATCGCTTATGCATTATCTTCTGTACTGATCAAGAAGTATTCAGCCAAATCTGATCCGGTGATGTTAAGCGGATATCAGTTTACTGCAGGCGGGCTCGTGATGATCCTGATCGGATTCGTGATGGGTGGAAGAATCCATACGGCAAGTATGCCGGCAATGATTTTTCTGATCTATATGGCGCTGATTTCTGCAGTTGCATACACGCTGTGGGGAATCCTGTTGAAATACAATCCGGTATCCAAGGTATCGATCTTCGGATTTACGAATCCGGTATTCGGGGTGCTCCTTTCCGCGATCATTTTGCGTGAGGGAAATGTATTCGGAATGAAAGACCTGATCGCACTGGTGCTGGTTTCTATCGGAATCCTGATTGTCAACTGGGCGAAACCGGTGGGAGAAAAAAAAAAGGAATGAACTAAGATGGAACCTGTTTTAAAGGAGGACACCTGCAGCTGATACCGATTTTTGAACAGGAAAAGAAATAACAGGAGGCAGGTTATGGCAAATACAGCGAGCTGTTGTGACACCTGTACATTTTATATTTACGATGATGAATATGAATGTTACACGTGTGACAGAGACCTGGATGAGGATGAGATGATGCGGTTTCTGACGGATCAGCATTATCAGTGCCCTTACTACAGATCTGGAGATGAATACAGAGTCGTCAGAAAACAGATGTAAATTGTAGATGATGGAGTAGAAGTATAAAAAACACAGAATTTTGTAATGCGTCAGGTAATAGATGAATTTGTACTTGTTCCAAGAGGAGAAGCTGCGGAGCGGATAAATGGAACGATGACACTAAGTGAGACAGCGGCATTTATATATGAACATCTGGAGGAGGCTATAAAGGTGAGAGATAAAAAGGCAAATACAGTGAATGAACAGGACAATCCGCTTGGGTATGAAAAGGAATCAAAACTACTGGTCGGATTTGCGATTCCATGCATTATTTCCATGCTGGTAACAGCTCTTTACAATATTGTAGATCAGATTTTCATTGGTCAGGGTGTGGGAATGCTGGGAAATGCAAAGCAACGAATATTGCGTTTCCGCTTTCTACTTCCTGTACGGCAATCTCACTGCTGCTTGGAATCGGCAGTGCGACCAATTTTTCATTGAAGCTTGGTGCAGGAGAAGAAAAAGAATCTGCAGAGTATGCGGGAAATGGAATTTGCCTGATGGCAATTTTCGGGATTGCACTTTTGCAGTAACGACGATTTTTCTGACTCCGATGCTGAAATTCTTCGGTGCCACATCGGAGGTACTTCCGTATGCACAGGAATATACACGGATCACGGCAATTGGCTTTCCATTTCTGATCGCAAATACGGGGATGAGTAAGCTGATCCTTGCGGATGGAAGTCCGCGGTATTCGATGACATCTATGCTGGTGGGTGCTATTGTAAATACAATTCTGGATCCGATTTTTATTTTTGGGCCGCATATGGGAATGAGGGGCGCAAAGCACTTGCTACGATCATAGGACAGATCGTTTCGTTCTGCATCAGTCTGCGGTATGTGTTCCATTTTAAAACGATCCGGCTTACAAAGGAAAGTTTCCATATGACGGGAAGACATATCGAGAATATTTTCAAATTCGGTGCCAGTGCCTGCTTTAACCAGATTGCAATGACGATCGTACAGATCGTACTGAATAATACATTGTCGCATTATGGAGCACAGTCTGTATATGGCGGTGACATTCCGCTTGCCTGTGCCGGGATCATTACAAAAGTAAATATGATCTTTATGTCATTTGTTATCGGAATTTCCCAGGGAATCCAGCCGATTATCGGCTTCAACTATGGCGCAGAGAAGTATGAACGGGTACGGAAAAGCTACCTGCTCGCACTTGGAACTGCAACCGTTCTTTCCGGAATTGCATTTTTCTGTTTCCAGGTATTCCCGAGACAGATCATCAGCGTATTTGGTTCGGGAAGTGAGCTGTATTTTCAGTTTTCAGAGCGGTATTTCCGGATCTATATGTTCCTTACGCTTATCAATGGAATCCAGCCGGTTACATCGAACTTTTTCATCTCCATCGGAAAATCGCAGCTGGGTGTATTTATGTCCCTGACAAGACAGATTCTCTTTTTATTACCGCTGATCATGATCTTTCCATTGTTTATGGGAATTGACGGTGTTATGTATGCCAGACCAATTGCAGATGTGGCAAAGCAACAATCGTCTGCGGATATTTCATGGTGAGGGAGCTTAAGGAACTTTCCGCGATGGACAGGAAGAAAAAAAGAAGAATATGCAGCATAATGGTTGTAAGTAAATTAGGATATAAGCTGGAAAAAATTTGTATATACTGATTAGTAAGAAAAACGAAATGAGATGATGACTTGAATATTGAGATTGTTATTCCAGTCTTCCGACCAGATGGACGACTGAAAATGAGTATAGAGAGATTATTGAGACAGAGTGTAATGCCGGACAGAATTTTGCTTGAAGTTCTTTATGAGAATCCGATTGATAGGGAAATCCCGGAAATCTATATGGATAAAAGAATTGAGGTCCGATATACTCCAAAGGAGGAATATGACCGGGCAGGAAGCAGAGATGCGATCTTACGGGAACTGGATTCGGATATTGTGATTTTTATGGTACAGACGGCGATACCACAAAACCGATATCTGGTAGAGAAGCTGACAGAACCGTTTAAAGAGGAGCGGACGGCGGTCGTGTATGGAAGGCATATGACAGATGATGAATGCAGTCCGATCGAGTGTTGTGTGAGACAGTTTAACTATCCGCCGAAAGGTATGAAAAAGTCTTTGGAAGATACCGGAAAGCTTGGGATCAGGACATTTTTCAATTCTAATGTATGCGCGCGTACAGAAGAAGTGCGTATCTGGAGACAGAAGGCTTTGGAAAGAGGATGATCGCCGGAGAGGACATGCTCGCGGCATGAGAAGACTTCTGGAAAAGGGCTGGCAGACGGTTTATGCGCCAGAGGCTGAGATTCTGTATTATCGCAATGACAATCTGCGCGAACTCTGGAAGCGTAACTTTGATATCGGGGTTGCGCATGCGGAGCATCCGGAGATGATTGAAAATACAAAACCTGGAAAAGAAGGAATGCGGCTGGTCCGTGTGACTTCAGCGCTTCTGAAGCAGAATCATATGGAGGAATATTTAGGTGAAGTGGCGGCGCGAAGTGCGGTTCGGTATCTTGCCTATCATTTTGGAAAACATTATGCGCATTTACCGGAACATTTTGTCCGGAAATGCTCGGCAAATAAAGCGTACTGGGAGAAAGAATAATGGGACATTTTTATTTTACAAGACATGGACAGACTGTATGGAATGTGGAAAATAAAATCTGTGGTGCGACAGATATCGAGCTGACAGAGCTTGGACATGAGCAGGCAATGGAGCTTGGAAGAAAGATTAAGGAAGAGGGCGTAAAGATTGACGAGATCCTGTATTCGCCACTTGTCCGGGCGAAGGAGACCGCGCGCCATATTTCGGAGGTGACAGGGATTCCGATGCGTGAGGAGATGCGCCTGAAGGAGCAGAATTTTGGAAAATATGAGTCCACTCCGAGAAATGGGGAGGAGTTCAAAAGGCAAAACAGAACTTTATCAATCATTTTGAAGGCGGGGAGACAATGCTTCATCTGTGCCAGAGGATTTACAATCTTCTGGATGACATTCGGAAAGAGGCGGATGATAAGGTTTATCTACTGGTTGCACATAATGGAATTTCCAGAGTAATCCAGTCTTATTTTTTATGATATGACGGATGAAGAGTTTGCGGCATTTGGAATTAAGAACTGCGAATTGAGGAAGTATGAATTTCCGGAGTAGGAGTAGCGTATGAAATTACTTGTTAAGCAGAGAGTTTTTTCATGGACAGATTCATATGATGTTTATGATGAGAATGAAAATGCGAAGTATTTTGTAAAAGCAGAGTTTTTGTCGCTTGGACACCGGCTGCATGTATATGATATGGCAGGGGAACGAACTCGGGTTGATTAAAGAAAAAGTGATGTCATTACTTCCAGTGTTTGAAATTGAAGTGAATGGGCAGACACTTGGACGGATTGAAAAGCGTTTTACATTGTTTCGACCGAAGTATGATGTTGAGTTTAATGGATGGCATGTAGAAGGAGATTTCATAGGATGGAATTATGATATCTATGAAGCATGCAGTCCTGTGGTACATATTACAAAAGAATTACTCCACTGGGGAGATACTTATGTACTGGATTTTGCAAATCCGGCAGATGAATTGATGGGACTTCTTCTGGTAATTACAATTGATGCGGCAGATTGCATTCAAAACAATTGATGTAATTTAATGAAATGTAAAAAAAGTCAAAAAAATAAAAAAACACTTGCCAAACCGGTTGGTATGTGATAAGATTCTTTTTGTTGACGCGGAAGTGTCGGAATGGCAGACGAGCTAGATTCAGGTTCTAGTGCTCGCAAGGGCGTGTGGGTTCAAGTCCCATCTTCCGCATAATAAAGGAAACCTCAGGTGATTCACCTGAGGTTTTCTTTATTGTACCGAAGCGATCCCTGAACCCATGGTTCAGGTCTTCGCTCCGCTACGGTCGGCGCAGAGCATTCGTCCACCGGACGAATTGCGACCCATCTTCCGCATAATAAAAGAAACCTCGGGTGATTTGCTTAAGGTTTTCTTTTTTATTGTACCGAAGCGATCCCTGAACCCAGGGTTCAGGTCTTCGCTCTGCTACGGTCGGCGCAAAGCACTCGTCCACCGGACGAGTTGCGCCCCATCTTCCGCACAGATGTCTTGAATTAAATACATGAGAACATCGGATTGACAATCTCTTGTCAAGGTGCAATAATATTCGCGGAGGTAGTATTTGAAAACTACAAAACTATACTCTGACTGAATCACAACAATTTCATATCGAAATCGTTTCCGTCAACAGGTGACGGAGAAGGAGCTTATATTTATTAAGAGGTAAAATAAGACTCAGGGAATACGAAGAATAGCAGAAGCATTTGCAGGGAGAAGTATACCTTGATGATGCTTTTTCATATAATAATTTGGAATTATGGAAAAAAGCATGGTTACACTCTATGTTTATGCTTATTTTTGTGTTTCCGGACAGAAAAGGAGTAAGACATGACAGTTGAGATGCTAAAAGGAAAGATTCATCGTGCTACGGTAGTACAGGCAGAATTAGATTACGTGGGAAGTATTACCGTTGATGAGGAACTGCTGGAGGCAAAGCAAGGAATTATGGAATATGAGAAGGTTCAGATCGTGGACGTGAATAACGGAAGCCGATTTGAAACTTATACGATCTGTGGTAAGCGTGGAAGCGGAATGATCTGCTTAAATGGCGCTGCGGCAAGATGTGTAAGTACAGGTGATAAGGTTATTATCATGTGTTAGGCAAATTATGATGCAGAAGAAGCCAGAGAACATAAACCAAAAGTTGTTTTCGTGGATGATGAAAATAAGATCAGCCGTGTGACAAATTATGAAAAACATGGGTTGTTGAAAGATATGGCATAATCAGGATTGTGGGAGCTCAAAGTGGGTAGCAATCCGTAGATTATGCAAAAAAAAGAACATGAAATTAGTTGAATTCAGAACAAGAGGCTATCTCCGAATTTATTATAAAAGGAGAATTATCATGCAGGTAACAACAACAGTCGAAGAGACAAGAAAATTAGTTAAGAACTGGAAAAAAGAAGGAAAAACCATAGGTCTTGTACCGACCATGGGATTCTTACATGAAGGGCATGCAAGCCTGATAAGGAGATGCCGTGAGGAAAACGATATCGTTGTGGTATCCGATTTTGTCAATCCGACACAGTTCGGACCGACAGAAGACCTGGAAGCATACCCGAGAGATTTTGAACGTGACAGTGAGCTTTGTGAGAGCCTTGGAGCAGATCTGATCTTCCATCCGGAACCGAAGGATATGTATCATGATCCACATGCTTACGTAAGTATTGATATGTTATCTGATACCCTTTGCGGAAAGACAAGACCGATCCATTTTAAAGGGGTATGTACGGTTGTTTCCAAATTATTCAATATTGTAGCACCGGACAGAGCTTATTTTGGACAGAAGGATGCACAGCAGCTTGCAATCATCCGCAAGATGGTGCAGGATTTGAATTTTGATATCCAGATCGTAGGTTGCCCAATCATCCGTGAGGAAGACGGACTTGCCAAATCATCCAGAAATACCTATTTAAGCGCAGAAAGAGAAAGGTCGCACTGTGCCTTTCAAGAGCCGTTAAAACCGGTCAGGAGGCGATCTGCAAGGGAATTAAGGCAGAAGAAATTCTGTCAAAGATGCGCGCAGTGATCGAAGCAGAGCCGCTTGCAAAGATCGACTATGTATCCATGGTAGATGCACTGGATATGCAGCCGGTCGAGAGTGTGGAAAAAGATGTTCTGGTTGCCATGGCAGTTTATATTGGAAAAACAAGGCTAATCGACAATTTCAGCTATGAGGTATAGCCTATGGAAAACAGAATGAAAAAAAGTGGGAAAGGTCAGCTCTTTTCTTACAAAATATATCGGGGTCATCATTATCTGTTTTTCCGTCATTGCATTCTTCTGGCGTGACGGCTTTGCGTGGACAACGAGCTACACTTCTGTATTTCTCGGAGTTGCCATGTTCGGCATGGGGCTTACGATCAAGATGGACGATTTCAAAAGAGTCTTTTCCAGACCAAAAGAAATCCTGATCGGATTCGTCGCACAGTACACGATCATGCCGGTGATCGCGTGGATCCTGTGTCAGGTTAAAATTTACCGCCGACAGATCTGGCACTGGGAGTGATCCTGGTGGGATGCTTTGTCCGGGCGGAACAGCCAGCAATGTGATCACCTATATCGCAGGAGGTGATGTGGCGCTTTCTGTGGGAATGACGATCACATCAACTCTTGCGGCACCGATTGTAACACCACTTCTGGTGTATGTACTCGCCGGAGCCTGGGTGGAAGTATCCTTCTGGGCAATGGTACTTTCTGTTGTAAAAGTAATTCTGGTTCCTGTACTTCTTGGAATTCTGATCAACTGGGTCTGGGGAAACAGATCCAGAAAATATCAGAGGTTCTGCCACTGATCTCAGTTGTATCGATCGTAATGATCATCAGCGGAATCGTAGCCGTCAATGCAGAAAAAATCTTAAGCTGCGGACTTCTGGTCCTCGGAGTTGTGATGCTTCACAATCTCTGCGGAATGGGAATCGGACTCGGTGCAGCGAAAATTTTACATATTGAGTACGATAAGGCAACTGCCATTGCCATCGAAGTCGGAATGCAGAACAGTGGACTTGCAATCTCCCTTGCAACTGCCAATTTCGTGGCAAATCCACTGGCAACCCTTCCGGGGGCGATCTTCAGTGTATGGCATAATATATCCGGATCTTTGTTTGCAGGGATCCGCCGGAGCGGAGAACAGACGAAAGAGGCATATCAGGAAGTTACAGAATAAGAAAAAATCCTGCGATTTTGAATTGGCAAAACCGCAGGATTTTTTTGTACTCAGAACAGAAAATACAGAGACTAAAGCACGTCATTTTTTTACCGATTTGAATGGCAGATGAATGGAAAAGAAGAGAACAGGAACTCTTCTTTTTCCATTCATTTGCCCCTCGCGTCAAACAAAAAAATTTCCCTCTTGTCAAATCATTCCGATTATGTTATATTATCAAATAGTTTGAATATAAAAATATTTTAAACGAAAAAGATTTTTAAAACAAAAAATAAATGGAGAGAACAACCATGAGAGGAAGGATATGCGGTACCGGTTCTTATATACCGGAGCATTATTACGACAACAATGATCTCGCGAAGTTTGTGGAGACGAATGATGAATGGATCCGTGAACGGACCGGAATTGTGCGCAGACATATTGCAGAAGAAGATACAACAGTCAGCATGGCGATAAAAGCGGCAAAAAATGCACTTACAGATGCAAAATTAAATGCAGACGATCTGGATCTGATCCTGGTATCTACAATCACGCCAAACACCGTGATCCCAAGCACTGCCTGCGAAGTCCAGAAAGAGCTGGGAGCAGTAAATGCAGCCTGTTTCGACATCAGTGCCGCATGCAGCGGTTTTGTGTATGCCTACAATACTGCGCAGGCTTACATAGCAGCCGGAATGTATCAGAACATTCTGGTGATCGGAAGTGAAACCCTATCCGGAATTGTCAACTGGAAAGACAGAGGAAGCTGCATTCTTTTTTGGTGACGGGGCAGGAGCAGCCGTGATCTGTGCAGAAGAAGGTGAAATCTTTCCGGCAGTTACCCATTCTGACGGAGCAAAGGACAGGTACTTGCCTGCGAAAGCCGTCAGCAGAAAAACTGGCAGGACAAAGAAAATGAAAAACAGACTTATGTATCCATGGATGGACAGGCAGTTTTCAAATTTGCCGTAAAAAAAAGTGCCGGAAGTCATCGGAGAACTTCTGCAAAAAGCAGATCTGACCGAGAAAGATATTGATCTTTTCGTTCTGCATCAGGCAAACTTACGGATCATCGAATCTGTGGCAAAACGGATGAAAACAGACCTTGCAAAATTCCCGGTCAACATTGAAGAATACGGTAATACATCATCCGCCAGCATCCCAATCCTCCTGGATGAACTGAACAAAACCGGTCGCTTCCACAAAGGACAGAAGATTGTTCTCTGCGGCTTCGGTGCCGGACTCACCTGGGGAGCCACACTCATAGAGTGGTAAATATAAAAAATAATCAAACAATAAGGAGACTAAGAACATGTTAGAAAAAGTAAAAGAAATCGTAGCAGAAGGACTTGACGTAAACGCAAAGAGACCTCACAGAGGAGACAACTTTTGAATCTCTTGGAGCAGATTCCCTTGATCTGATGGATATGGTTATGACATTTGAAGATGAATTTGGTGTGGAAATCGATACGGAAGCAATCGGTGATCTCAAGACAATCGGAAGTGTTGTAACATACATCGAAGGACTGAAAAAATAAGAATCGCAAAAACACAGACAGAAAGAGGTTGTAATATGAAAACAGAAGTAACCGAATTACTTGGAATCGAGTATCCGATCATCCAGGGCGGAATGGCCTGGGTTGCCGAGTATCATCTTGCGGCCGGCGTATCAAATGCCGGCGGGCTTGGCTCATCGGGGCTGCAAGCGCCCCGGCTGAGTGGGTACGTGAACAGATCAGAGAAGCAAAAAAGCTGACTGATAAACCATTTGGAGTAAATATCATGCTGATAAGTCCTTATGCAGAGGACGTGGCAAAAGTAGTAGCGGAAGAAGGCGTAAAGGTTGTAACGACAGGAGCCGGAAGCCCGGAAAAATATATGAAAATGTGGAAAGAAGCAGGAATTAAAGTCATTCCGGTGGTTGCATCCGTTGCACTTGCAAGAAGAATGGAACGTTGCGGCGCAGATGCAGTCGTTGCGGAAGGATGTGAATCCGGAGGACACATCGGAGAAAATACGACTATGGTACTGGTTCCACAGATTGTAGACGCAGTGAAGATTCCGGTAATCGCAGCCGGAGGAATCGCAGATGGAAGAGGAATTGCGGCAAAGCATTTATGCTGGGAGCAAAAGCCGTACAGATGGGAACCCATTTTGTTGCGACCGAAGAATCTATCGTACATGAAAATTATAAAAATGCGATCATCAAAGCGAAGGACATTGATTCCAGAGTAACCGGAAGAAGCACAGGACATCCGGTAAGAGCACTTCGCAACCAAATGACGAAAAAATATCTGGACCTTGAAAAAACGGTGCATCCTTTGAAGAACTTGAGCACCTTACACTTGGAGGCTTAAGAAAGGCCGTTGTAGACGGAGATGTGACAAACGGAAGCGTAATGGCGGGACAGAGTGCAGCCATGGTAAAAGAGATCATGAGCTGTAAAGACCTGATCCAAAAGCTGGTAAGTGAGACGGATGCACTGATCGGAGGCAAAGGATTTTATGAATAAAACAGCATTCATTTTCCCGGGACAGGGCGCGCAGAAGTGCGGTATGGGAAAAGATTTTTATGAAAACAGTGAACTTGCAAAAGAGATTTTTGATACAGCAACAGCAGAGCTGGGACTTGATATGACAAAGCTTTGCTTTGAAGAAAATGAGCAGCTGGATCAGACAGAATACACTCAGGCGACCATGGTAACAGCCTGTCTTGCAATGACAGCCGAGATTGAAAAGAGAGGTCTTACACCGGATGTGACAGCCGGGCTCAGCCTTGAGAGTACTGTGCGATCAGTGCAGCGGGAGGCATGCAGCCGAAAGACGCCATTTCTCTTGTGAGAAAAAGAGGGATTCTGATGCAGAATACCGTTCCGGCAGGTGAAGGAGCCATGGCGGCAATCCTGGGACTGGATGGAGAAACGGTTGAAAAAAGTGACGGAAGAAATTCCGGGTGCGTCTGTGGCGAATTATAACTGTCCGGGACAGATTGTAATTACAGGAAAGACCGCAGCGGTAGAAAAGGCAAAAAGAGAGTCTTTAAAAGCAGCCGGAGCAAAAAGGGCGGTTCTGTTAAATGTAAGTGTCCGTTCCACTCAAAGATGCTGGAAAGTGCAGGCGAAGAGCTTGCGAAGGAAATGGAGAAGAGAAATTTTGAACCACTTGCCATTCCTTATGTGACGAATGTTACGGCAAAATATGTGACGGATATCAAAGAGACAAAGGCACTTCTTGCAAAACAGATTTCTTCACCGGTACGATGGGAAGAAAGTGTGAGAACTATGATTGAAGATGGTGTAGACACTTTTATTGAGATTGGACCGGGAAAAACACTCGCCGGATTTATGCGGGCGTATCGACAAAGGTGTCAAAGTATATAATATCGAAACCTGGGAAGATATGGAAAAAAAGTAATTGCTGAACTGGTGTAAAAAACAGGCAATGGAAAGGAAAAGCATATGACAGACAGAGCAAATTTGGAAGGACAGATCGCGGTGGTTACCGGCGCGTCCCGTGGAATTGGAAAGGCAATTGCGAAGGAGCTGGTCGCACAGGGAGCAACAGTTGTGATCAATTACAATGGTTCTGAAGCAAAAGCAGATGAAGTAAAACATGAAATTGTAGAAAAGGGTGGATGTGCCCAGTGTATGCAGTGCAATGTGGCAGATTACGAGGGATGTGAAGCATTTATAAAAGCAGTGATCGAGCAGTTTGGAAGAATCGATATTCTGGTAAATAATGCAGGGATCACAAAGGATGGTCTGCTGATGCGTATGAGTGAAGAAGATTTCTCCGATGTCATTGATGTCAATCTGAAAGGAACTTTCCATTGCATCCGTTTTGCATCCAGACAGATGATGAAGCAGAGAAGCGGAAAGATCATCAATCTTGCATCTGTAGTTGGAATCAGCGGAAATGCCGGTCAGGTAAACTATCTTTGCATCTAAAGCAGGAATTATTGAATGACCAAATCTGCGGCAAAAGAACTGGCATCCCGCGGAATCACGGTTAATGCGGTTGCACCGGGCTTCATTGAAACAGAGAGGACAGAAGTTCTTTCCGATAAGCTCAAAGAAGAAATGAGAGGTCAGATCCCTCTTGCAGAATGGGACAGCCAGAAGATGTCGCGAAGGCAGTGGCGTTTCTGGCGTCTGAGCATGCGAGTTACATTACGGGGCAGGTTCTGCAGGTCGATGGGGGGGATGGTGATGTAGGAATGGTTTGACGGGAGCTTGTGGGACAAATTGTACAAAAGATGTCCTTCAAATTCAGACTCGCAAACCATTCCGATGAGCCTCCTAAAACAAGGATTGTGTCAGCAAAGGCTTCCACAATCCTTTGAGTCTCATCTCCATTGCTCGAAAAATGAATTTGAATGACATCTTTTGTACAGTTTGTCATTCAACTTAACCTAAAAATACTTATAAGATGATAAATTTTATCAAAAAGTGAAACAGTCAACAACACACCAAAGGAGGCAATATGAAGCGCAGAGTTGTTATTACAGGGGCTTGGAGCGATTACCCCGATTGGAAATACAGTAGAAGAATTCTGGAACGGAATCAAAACATGGTAAAGTTGGAATCGGTCCGATCACAAAATTCGATACAACCGAATATAAAGTGAAGATCGCAGCGGAAGTCAAGGACTTTGTTGCAAAGGAACGAATGGATTTCAAGGCAGCAAAGAGAATGGAAACATTTCTCCCAGTATGCGGTTGCAGCGGCAAAGGAAGCATTTGCGGATGCGGGATTTGAAATTGAAAAAGAGGATCCGTACCGTTGTGGCGTGATCATCGGTTCAGGAATTGGAAGCCTGCAGCAGATCGAGAAACAGTACACGACAATCCTGGAAAAGGGACCGGGAAGGGTAGCACCACTGATGGTTCCGCTGATGATTTCCAATATGGCAGCAGGAAATGTATCTATTCAGCTTGGGCTGAAAGGAAAATGTACGGATGTCGTGACAGCATGTGCAACGGGAACCAATTGTATCGGGGATGCGCTTCGTGCCATTCAGTACGGAGATGCGGACGTAATGTTTGCAGGTGGTACGGAAAGCTGTATCTGTCCGACGGGGATTGCCGGATTTACCGCACTTACCGCACTTACTACCAGAGAAGATCCACTGCGTGCATCAATTCCATTTGATAAAGACAGAAGTGGGTTTGTTCTTGGAGAAGGAGCCGGTGTGGTGGTTCTGGAAGAGCTGGAGCATGCGAGAGCAAGAGGCGCAAAGATTTACGCAGAGCTAGCAGGTTACGGGGCAACCGGAGATGCTTACCATATCACTTCCCCGGCAGAAGACGGAAGCGGTGCGGCAAAGGCGATGGAGCTTGCGATGGAAGAGGGCAGCGTGACACCGGAAGAAGTACAGTACATTAATGCACACGGAACCAGCACGCACCATAATGATCTGTTTGAAACCTATGCGATCAAGAAAGCATTCGGCGATGCGGCAAAGGATGTGGCTGTGAACTCAACGAAATCAATGATCGGTCATCTTCTTGGTGCGGCAGGTGCGGTAGAGTGTATCGTTACTGTAAAATCTATTCAGGATGGATTTATCCATCAGACCGTTGGAACCAGGGAATGTGGTGAAGAATGTGATCTGAACTATGCAGTTGGCGCACCGGTCGAAAAAAGAGATCAAATGTGCGCTCACCAATTCCCTTGGATTTGGCGGGCACAATGCAACCCTTCTTTTTGAAGAAGTATGAAGGATAGAGGTAGAAGGATGGAATTAGAAAATCTGGTAAAACTGATTCAGACCGTTTCAGATTCGGACCTGACAGGATTTCAGTATGAAGAAAACGGTGTGAAATTGAAAATACAGAAAGAAAAAAAGAACAGATGGTTGTCAGTACAGGGACAGCACAGCTGACGACAGTACAAAACGTGCCAGGGGCGCAGAGTAATGCAGTATCGGCACTGAAGTCGGAGGATGGACCGGAAAAAGGAAAAGAAGCAGAAGGGCGAACTGATCAAATCCCCTCTGGTTGGAACCTTTATGCAAAGACCGTCGGAAGAGGCAGCACCATTTGTGGCAGTTGGCGATCATGTGTCAAAAGGACAGACGGTTGCCATCGTAGAGGCGATGAAGCTGATGAATGATATTGAGTGTGATTTTGACGGTGTGGTATCGGAAGTACTCGTGAAAAAATGGAGAAACTGTGGAATACGGACAGCCATTATTCCGAATCGCATAGCTGGATGGAGGGCGAAAAAGCATGAAACATTTGGGAATCAAGGAAATTCAGAAAATTATTCCGCACAGACATCCGTTTTTTGCTGGTAGATTATATCGAAGATTACGAGCCGGGGGAATATGCAGTTGGCTATAAATGTGTGACTTACAGAGAGGATTTTTTGCCGGACATTTTCCACAGGAGCCGGTGATGCCGGGAGTGCTGATCGTAGAAGCACTGGCGCAGGTCGGTGCAGTAGCGGTTCTGATGCAGGAAGAAAATAAAGGAAAGCTCGGTTATTTTGGTGGGATTAAGAACTGCAAGTTCCGCAGAAAAGTTGTTCCGGGTGACAAGTTAAAACTGGAAGCAAAAATTATTCGTCATAAAGGGAAAACCACTGGTAATCGGAGAAGCTGTTGCATCAGTGGATGGAGAAGTTGCAGTAAAGGCAGAGTTGTCTCTGATGATCGGGAAGGCGGAAACAGATGATTAAGAAAGTATTGATCGCAAACCGTGGAGAGATCGCAGTTCGAATCATCCGTGCCTGCCGGGAAATGGGGATCGAGACGGTTGCAGTTTATTCAGAAGCAGATAAAGAAGCATTGCATACACAGCTTGCAGATGAAGCAATCTGTATCGGACCTGCACCATCTTCGGAAAGCTATCTGAATATGGAGCAGATCATCAGCGCGACTATCGTGTCGGGAGCAGATGCGATCCATCCGGGATTTGGTTTCCTTTCTGAAAATACGAAATTTGCAGAGCTTTGTGAGAAGTGCAACATCATTTTTATTGGACCGGATTCGAAAGTGATCAGCAGGCTTGGAAATAAATCCGAGGCGAGAAATACCATGGCAAATGCCGGGGTTCCGATCATTCCGGGAAGCCGGGAAGCGATTTATGATGCAGAACAAAAGGAAAGAAGATTGCAAGAGAGATCGGCTATCCGGTGATCGTAAAGGCGGCTCTCGGCGGAGGCGAAAAAGGAATGCGTGTGGCGGAAAATGAAGCCGGATTTGACATGGCATTCCGTACTGCACAGAAAAGAGACCAAGGCGCTTTTGGAGATGACACTATGTACATCGAGCATTTTGTGCAGCATCCGAAGCACATTGAATTTCAGATCATGGCGGATAAGTATGGAAATGTGGTGCATCTTGGAGAAAGAGACTGTTCCATTCAGAGAAATCATCAGAAGATGATCGAGGAATCCCCATGTGCCGTGATTTCGGATGAGCTTCGCCGGAGAATGGGCGAAGCGCGGGTCCGGGCTGCAAAGGCAGCGCATTACAGGAAAATGCCGGAACGATTGAATTTCTTCTTAGAAAAGAGTGGAGCCTTTTACTTTATGGAAATGAATACACGGATCCAGGTAGAACACCCGGTAACGGAGTGGGTAACAGGAATCGATCTGATCAAGGAACAGATCCGGATCGCAGACGGTCAGCGGCTTTCCTTTACACAGGAAGATGTAAAACTGACCGGTCATGCCATTGAGTGCAGGATCAATGCGGAAAATCCGAAAAGAATTTCCGTCCGTGTCCGGGAACGATCACCGATATGTACCTTCCGGGAGGAAAGGGTGTGCGGATTGATTCAGCAATTTACAGTGGATACACCGTACCGCCATATTATGATAATATGCTGGCAAAGCTGATCGTATTTGCAAAGAACCGTACTGAAGCGATCCGGAAGATGCAAAGTGCACTTGGTGAGGTAATTATAGAAGTCATTGATACCAATGTGGATTATCAATATGATATTTTGCATGATCCAAAGTATCAGGCAGGAGATTTTGATATTGAATTTATTGCCGAAAGAGAAGAAAAGAATCGGCAAGGTTAGCTCTACAAAAGCGGAGGTAAAGCAATTTGAAACTGTCAAATATGTTCAAGAAAACAAGCAGAAGAATATATCTCTTGGCGAAGGAAAGCCTGCCCATATGGCACCGGAAGTTCCGGAGGACTTCTGAAAAAATGTAACGTTTGCAAATCTGCCATTCTGACAGAAGATGTGAAGAATGGATATTATATTTGTCCAAAATGTCAGAATTATTTCCGTGTGCATGCGATGCACCGGATTGAAATGGTAGCAGATGCGGGTTTTTGAAGAGTGGGACAAGGGACTGACTTCAGGAAATCCGTTGCATTATAAAGGCTATGAAGAAAAAGGTAGAAGCACTGCAGGAAAAGACCGGGCTTGATGAGGCGGTTGTAACCGGAAAAGCAAGGATCGCGGGAAATGAAGTAGTTCTTGCAGTCTGTGACGGGCGGTTTATGATGGCGAGCATGGGAAAGGTGGTCGGCGAAAAGATTACCCGTGCAGTAGAAAAGGCAACCAGTGAGAGGCTCCCTGATTATTATATTTGCCTGTTCAGGTGGGCGCCAGAATGCAGGAGGGGATCCATTTCTCTGATGCAGATGGCAAAGACTTCAGCGGCACTGAAAAGACACCATGATGCAGGCTGTTTATATGTCCGGTATTGACCGATCCGACAAACGGCGGGGGTAACGGCAAGTTTTGCCATGCTTGGAGATATCATTCTTGCAGAGCCGGGGGCGCTGATCGGTTTTCGCGGGTCCGCGTGTGATTGAACAGACCATAGGGCAGAAGCTGCCGGAAGGCTTCCAGAGGGCGGAGTTCCTTCTGGAGCATGGTTTTGTGGATCGGATTGTGGAGCGTCCGCGTCTTAGGGAGACACTGGCGGAAATTGTAGCAATGCATAAGCAGGGTATATACGATTTGCCAGAAGTAGAAGAAAAGGAAACACAGGCGGTACAGAGGAATCTGACACCATGGGAACGGGTGCAGTTATCCAGAGACAAGGCTCGTCCGGTCGGTGCGGAGTACATTGAAGAATTATTTACAGATTTTATGGAATTTCATGGAGACCGTTATTACCAGGATGATAAGGCGATCATTGGCGGGATTGCAAGATTTCACGGAATGCCGGTGACGGTGATCGCGCAGGCAAAGGGTCGCACGACAAAAGAAAATATCGAGCGTAACTTTGGAATGCCGTCACCGGAAGGCTACAGAAAGGCACTGCGCCTGATGAAACAGGCGGAAAAGTTCCAGCGCCCGGTTATCTGTTTCGTGGATACTCCGGGCGCTTTCTGCGGAATGGAGGCGGAAGAGCGGGGACAGGGCGAGGCGATTGCCAGAAACTTATTTGAGATGTCAGCTTCTTCAGGTTCCGATCCTGTCAGTTGTGATCGGAGAAGGTGGAAGCGGGGGGAGCTCTTGCGATGGCAACTTCAGATGAAGTGTGGCTTCTTGAAAATTCGATTTACTCCATTCTTTCGCCGGAAGGATTTGCAAGTATCCTGTCGTAGAACGGGTGATTCCGGAGCCGGAAAACTTCAATCTGGAAACATTTACAGAAGTGACAGATCCGATGGATGATTATATCAGTATTTTTTGAAAAAATATGGTGCAATGACAAAGGAAGAACTTACCGAAAAGCGGTATGACAGATTCCGCAGGATGTAGTAGAAAGAGGAGAAGAAAAAAATGAAAGGATTACCGGAACTTGTGATTGGTGATTTGAAAGTAAAAAGACCGGTCATTCAAGGGGGAATGGGAGTCGGTGTGAGCCTTGGGCGCCTTTGCCGGAGCGGTTGCAAAAGAAGGTGGAGTCGGGATCATCTCAACCGCACAGATCGGATTTCGTGAACCGGATTTTGAAACGAATACAAGCGCGGCAAATATCCGTGCAATTGGATCTGAATTTCAAAGAGCAAGAGAGACGGCTCCGGATGGCGTGATCGGATTTAATATCATGGTTGCACTGAAAGATTATGACGAGCATGTGAAAGCAAAGCAGTGGACGCCGGAGCAGATCTGATCGTATCCGGGGCAGGGCTTCCAATCGAGTCGCCGGGACTTGTGGAGGGCAAAGAGTACCAAGATCGCTCCGATCGTATCGACTGAAAAATCGGCGAAAGTTATCTTAAAATACTGGGATAAAAATTTTCCAGAACCGCAGACCTGGTTGTGATCGAGGGTCCCAAAGCCGGAGGACATCTGGGGTTTGACCGGGAGCAGCTGGAAACTTATACACAGGAAAGCTATGATAATGAAATCGAGAGGATCATGGCAGTGGTCAGAAAGTACGCCCAAAAATATCAGGTGCATATCCCGGTGGCAGTAGCCGGAGGAATTTCGGATAAAGATGCGGCAGAGCATGCCTTTTCATTAGGAGCAGATGCAGTCCAGGCGGCAACAAGATTTGTCACGACATGGGAGTGCGATGCGGATCTCAGTTACAAGCAGAGTTATCTGAATGCGAAGAAAGAGGATGTCATTCTGGTGAAAAGTCCGGTTGGAATGCCGGGAAGGGCAATTAAGAATCCATTTATCAGTCATGTAATGGCAGGAGAGAGGGTGAAGCCTAAGAGATGTCTTGGGTGTCTGAAAAACTGTAACCCGGCGGAAGTGCCATACTGTATCACGGAAGCGCTGATCAAAGCGGCAAAAGGTGAGATTGAGAGGCACTTCTGTTCTGCGGAGCGGATGTGTGGAAAGCAGAAAAAATAGAAACTGTGAAAGAAGTGATTGATTCTTTGTTAGGTGACTGTGTATAATTGAACTAGAAAAAGACACAGCAAGGAGAAGAAGGGGAATTGGACGCATACGAAAGCATCAATAAGATATTGGTACATCTTTTTAATGATATATGGGAATTAGAAGAAAAGGCAGTGATCACAGAAGAATTCAAGGATCTGACGAATAACGATATGCATATTATTGAAGCAATCGGACTTGGGACCGGGAATAATATGTCCACGATCGCGAAGAAGCTCGGAATCACGGTCGGATCACTGACAACTTCGATGAACAGTCTGGTCAATAAAAAGTATGCAGTCCGCCACCGGAGCGAAGAAGACCGGAGGATCGTCAATATCCAGCTGACGGAAAAAGGGGAGAAGGCATATCATCATCATGCGAATTTTCATAAGAAGATGGTAGAAGCTGTTGTTGAGACGCTGGATGAAGAAGAGATCCCGGTTCTGACAAAGGCACTGGACAATCTGTATCAGTTTTTTAAGACGTATAACGGTTAGAAATGAACAATCCTCTGTCACTCTTTCATTAGAAAGGGCAGGCAGAGGATTTTTGGATTTTCCGGCTATACATGGATCCGGTCTAATACTTCTCCGATCGGCTCATGGATCGTCAGAGTTGCGCCTGCATCACGGGCAGTTGCATCTTTGTTGATGAGTACCAGATATTTGCCGTGGAAATAATCGATAAATCCGGCAAGGGTAGACCACAAGAGAAGTACCGCCGATGATCAGCATATCTGCTTCTGAGATGGCGCGGATACTTTCTGGATAATCTGATTATCCAGTCCTTCTTCGTAGAGAACTACATCCGGGCGGATAGTTCCGCCGCAGTTGCAGGTTGGGATTCCTTTCGATTCTTTTTACAAAACGTGCACTGTACTGCTTTTTGCAACGCATGCAGTAATTGCGGTGGATACTTCCATGAAGCTCCAGTACATTTTTGCTTCCGGCGCCCCTGGTGGAGTCCGTCGATATTCTGTGTGATAACGGCGGTCAGCTTTCCGGCGGCTTCCAGTTCGGCAAGCTTCAGATGTGCTTTATTTGGCTTCGCATCAAGGAACATCATTTTCTCTTTATAAAAATCATAAAATTCTTCCGTATGTCGCATGAAAAAGCTGTGGCTTACAATCTGCTCCGGTGAGTAGCGGTACTTTTTGTTTGTAGAGTCCGTCTGCACTCCTGAAGTCCGGAATATTACTCTCGGTAGAGACACCGGCACCGCCGAAAAAGACGATTCGGTTGCTCTCGTTAATCATGTCCTGTAACTGTCTGATCTTGTCCATAATTTGATAACCTCTTTTCCTGGAAAATCAAAACCTGTCTTTTTAATCACAGTATACCAAATGAAACGAAAAAAAGAGAATAAAATAAAAAAATTCCTTGTCCCAAAAACATGCACCGAGTATACTATAAAGTATTGGATTGTGGAAAATTGGGGAAATCTGCAGACAAAATACATATGTTAGGGAGAGCGTAATATGAAAATGTCAAATATGAGGAATCTGTGTCTGATTTTATTGGGGAATACAGTATATGCACTTGCAATTGTAATGTTTATCCTGCCGAATGATATCATTACCGGAGGGACCACGGGGCTTGGAATTGCCGTGAATCATTATTTTGGATTACAGATCCATACATTTGTACTGATCTTCAACACACTGATGTTTCTTCTCAAAAGCCGCAGTGCTTGGTATGAAATTTGCACTTACTACACTGGTCAGTACGTTTTATTATCCGATCATTCTGGGAATACTGGAGAATTTCCGGTATTACAGAACGTCACAGACGATAAGATGCTTTCAACGATCTGTGGAGGTCTGATGATCGGACTTGCAATCGGAGATGTTATAAGATGCGGAGCATCAACAGGAGGTATGGATATCCCGCCACTGGTACTGAATAAGAAATTCGGACTTCCGGTATCTGTTATGCTCTATGTATTTGATTTTTGCGATTCTGATCTTCCAGATGGTATTTACCAATAAAGAAGAGATCATCTATGGTATCCTTCTGGTATTGATTTACACGGTGATGCTAGATAAAGTGCTTCTGATGGGATCGACCAGAACACAGGTCAAGATCATTTCCGGAGAGTATGAGAAGCTGAACCATCTGATCCAGGAGAAGCTTGACCGAGGAACTACACTGGTCTACACGCAGACCGGTTATTTGAGAAAGGATCAGCCGATGATCCTTACCGTTGTGTCTAACCGTGAACTGATGCGGCTGAACCAGATCGTGCAGGAGACAGATCCGCAGGCATTTATGATCATTGGCAATGTAAATGAGGTCAGAGGACGGGGATTTTCAACACAGAAAGTATATAAAAACGAAGTGGGCATGAATGAATAAACAAGAGCTTGAGAATGAGGAAGTAAGACAGGAAGAGAAAAAAACAAAGAAGAAAAAAGGTCCGAGAAAAAGAAGACCATGTTTGGACATATCCGCAGTATCATCAGTATTCTTCTGGTTGTGGGAATCATTGGAGGAAGCTACTGGTATTACGCATTCCAGTACAGAGCCGAGGTGGAGCCGGAGACAAACCGGAAGGTGACGAATACGGATTCCGTTTATACGATGGAGCAGTATCTGAAAACGCTGAAGTGCAACCAGACTGTTTATAAGTACGCGTGCGATGAAGCCGAAGTGGACAATGACTACGGGACTTATGTTGTGCCTGGACTGAAGTCAACAAGGACGCTGAAAGTAAAAAGGGGACGGAGAAGCAGAAGTCTGCACATCCATGACACCACAGGGACTTGCATTTACAGAGGATTATATTCTGGTCAGTGCTTATTGTAAGACAAAGGCACATGATTCGGTGATCTATGTGATCGACAAAGAAAGCAGACGGTTTGTGAAAGAGATTGTGCTGAACACCAAAGCCCATGTGGGCGGAATGGCATACGATACGATGAACCAGATCCTGTGGGTGACAGGACAGGGTTCCACCTGGGCGCAGGCAAATGCAATCACACTGTCTCATCTGGAAAATTATTCCTTTGATGACGGATATCATCCGATTGAATTCGATATGTCTTACAACCTTTATAAGATCAAGCGGGCGTCATTTATGACGTATCATGACGGCGCATTGTTTGTCGGATTCTTTACACAGGATAATGCCAGTGTCATTGAAAAATATCTGATCAATGCAGACGGCACCTTGTATGAAAAAAAGAAGACATGAACCTGAAACGGACGGTCGGCGTGACGGAGCCGGTTGCCTATGCGGTCAGTATGCAGGTAATTTCCGGTAAGGTGCAGGGAATGGCATTTTACAACAATAAGATCCTGCTTACCAGATCCTGGGGATCCTGCCATCGGAGGTACAGATCTTCAACTATTCCAGATATGGAATCTTGTCAACCTCCGAAGCTTATAAGACGATCAAGTTTCCGGAGAGGCTGGAACAGATCTATCAGGACGGTGGCGCATTTATGCACTTTTCGAGTCGGGGGGCTTATGCCTACCGGATGTCATCCATTAACCGAATTGACCGTGTTGTGAAGCTGAAAGGAAGCAAACTGGTAAAATAAAGACTGAAATCCATGAAATCTGCTTGAATCGGAAGTAGATTTATGGTAAAATACATGAGTGGTTTAACCATCAGGAGGTGTGATTAGTAATGGAAATTTTAAAAACAGTACTTTTAATTTTATTTGCAATAGATTGTATCGCATTGACAGTAATCGTATTGATTCAGGAAGGTAAGTCAGCAGGTCTTGGAACAATCGCAGGTATGGCAGATTCTTATTGGGGACAGAACAAAGGACGTTCTATGGAAGGCGCACTTGTTAAGTCTACCAAGTTTTTAGCAATTCTGTTTATTGTACTTGCAAAGCAGTCCTGAACCTGAAAGTTTTTGCATAACGAATGATTGAAAGAAGATGAGGAACACTCTATAGTATCTATAGGGTGTTCCTTTTTTGACAGGAGAAGAGATGGACGAATTATTTGAAAAAAGAAAAGAAAATTATTTATGAATTTATCTGTGACGAATTTTATGTGCCGATGAAGCTGAAAGAGTTGTCGATGCTGCTTCAGGTCCCGAAAGATCAGAAAGGGGGAACTCAAAGCTGTCATGGACAGCCTGGAAAAAAGAAGGCAAGGTACATGTCACACAGAAAGGAAAATACATCAAAGGTGAGGCAAAAGCAGCGTGCGTGGAATGTTCCAGGCAAACGCGAGAGGCTTCGGCTTTGTCACTGTGGAAGGTGAGAGCGAAGATATCTTTATCTCAGAAGATGATATGAACGGTGCCATGCAGGGAGATGAGGTAGAGGTTGTCATCACCAAAGCACCGGAAGGAAAGCGAAGAGAGAAGGAAAGATCACGAAAATCGTACAGAGGGGAACCCAGCGGATCGTCGGCTATTATCAGAGCCGGAAGAATTTCGGATTCGTTGTGCCGGATAATGAGCGTTTCCTGCAGGATATCTTCGTACCGGCAGAGCGCTCTAAAGGAGCTGTGACCGGGCATAAGGTTGTGGTAGAGCTGACCTCTTATGGAGAGAATGGAAAGAAACCGGAAGGAAAGATCGTGGAGATCCTGGGGCATGTGACCGATCCGGGAGTTGATATTTTGTCGATAGTCAAAGGATATGATCTGCCAACCGAATTTCCGGAGAAGGTACTGAATCAGGCAGAGCGTGTGGCAAAGGCAGTGACGACCGCTGATATGGCAGGATAAGGACGTGCGGAGCTGGCAGACCGTGACGATCGACGGCGAGGATGCGAAGGATCTGGATGATGCGATCACTCTGAAAAAGAGGGAGAAAATTATATTCTGGGCGTGCATATTGCAGATGTGACGAATTATGTGCAGGAGAACAGTGCACTTGATAGAGAGGCACTGGAAAGGGGTACCAGTGTCTATCTGGCAGACCGTGTGATCCCGATGCTTGCCAAGAGTTCTGTCTAATGGAATGTGTTCACTCAATGCAGGAGAGGACAGACTTGCACTCAGCTGCATCATGACCATTGATGCGAAGGGAAATGTAGTCGATCACCAGATTGCAGAAACTGTGGTAAATGTGGATGAACGCATGAGCTATACCAGTGTAGAAAAAGATTTTGAGGATCGGGATGAGGCAGAATGCGAACGATATCATGATCTGATCCCGATGTTTGAACTGATGAAAGAACTGTCACACATTTTGAGAGAAAGACGGACAGAAGAGGTTCAATCGATTTTGATTTTCCGGAGGCAAAGATTATTTTAAATGAAATGGAAAGCCGGTGGATATTAAAGGTTACGACCGCAACGTGGCAACGAAGATCATCGAGGATTTCATGCTTTTGCAAATGAGACGGTTGCAGAGGATTATTTCTGGCAGGAGATTCCATTTTATACCGTGTGCATGAAACACCGGATGAGGATAAGATGAAGAAACTTGTGACATTTTTGCAAGAATTTTCGGATATACCATGCATATGCAGGGAGGACAGGAGATCCGTCCAAAGGAAAGTCCAGAAGCTTTGGATAAGATCGAGTGGGGACACCGGAAGAAGCCATGATCTCAAGGTCTTGCACTTCGTTCGATGAAGCAGGCGAGATATTCGCCGGATAATGACGGACATTTTGGACTTGCGACCCAGTATTATACACATTTTACTTCACCGATCCGGCGCTATCCGGATCTGCAGATCCACCGGATCATCAAAGATAACCTTCGAGGCAGGATGAACGATGCAAAGAGGCATCATTATGAAAAAATCCTGCCGGAGGTGGCGATGGAGACAAGCGTTCCTTAGAGCGCCGTGCGGATGAGGCAGAGAGAGAGACGCTGAAGCTGAAGAAGGTGCAGTATATGCGGAATTTCTTCGGACAGGAATTTGAAGGAGTTATTTCGGGTATCACGAAGTGGGGAATCTATGTAGAGCTTCCGAATACGATAGAAGGTCTGGTTCATGTAACAAATATGACCGATGATCATTATGAATACAATGAAGAACATTATCAGATGATCGGTTCCCATCACAGAAAGTGTACAAGCTGGGGGCAGAAGGTGCGTGTGAAGATGATCGATTGTGATGAGATATCAAGAACCATTGATTTTAGACTTGTAAAGGAAAGAAAAGGAGAGAGAGAAGATGGCTAAGGCAAAAGCGCAGGGCAAGATGATTGCGAACAACAAAAAAGGCGTATCATGACTATTTTATCCTGGATACTTATGAGGCGGGAATTGCACTTGCAGGTACGGAAGTAAAATCCCTCCGCATGGGAAAATGTAGCATCAAAGAATCCTTTATCCGTATTGAGGATGGGGAAGTGTTCATCTATGGAATGCATATCAGCCCATACGAAAAGGGAAATATTTTCAATAAAGATCCTCTGCGTGTGAGAAAGCTCCTTCTTCACAAATCGGAGATCAACAAACTGATCGGTAAGACCAAGGAAAAAGGAATGGCGATCGTGCCACTGAAGGTGTATTTCAGCAAGAGTCTTGTCAAAGTAGAGATCGGACTGGCAAAAGGTAAAAAACTATACGATAAGCGTGATGATATCGCGAAAAAAAGACCAGAAGCGTGAGGCAGAAAGAGAATTCAAGATCCGCAATTTCGGATAAAACAAAACTGTCCCCTTGAAAAAAAGTGAAAATTGTATATTTTTACAGAGACAGTGACGCGGTACAATGTTCAATAACCTGATGAATCAATGTACTATAGTGTTTCACAAGGAATAAGAAAGGATGGGACAGACTATGAAAAAACAAATTCAACCGTTATGAAAATTGCACAGACAGCGCTGTTTGCTGCACTTTGAGAAGCCATCCGTAGCGGGACACTACGTTAAAAGTTCCACTTAAATATAAACGCAGACAATACAGAATTAGCGTACGCAGCCTAATTAGGGCCGCAGTCGGCCCCGGATCATCCGCTGTTCGGGTCACCGGCTTCAAACAGGCGGAGCACTTCGTTCCCAAAGCTAATATAATGACTGTGATGGGATATGAGCTTTCGGGGGTTCGATTCCCCTCAGGTCCATACCTGTAAAACCGCTGAACATCAGACTGCAGTCGATGACGCCGTCCACCTGATATTCGTCGACCATACGGAGAATATCGTCGATACGTCCGTATTTGGTGTGAAGCATGCACAGTTTGTCTTCATATAACGTTTGGACAGATTCATGAACTGATCATCCAGTGTTTCACCGGATTCGTCTACAAGATTTTTCAAAATATCTTGTTCCTGTACACATCTCTTCACAGACAACAGCAGCTGCCGTTTTCTTGTCTCGATGATGTTGTGTAATTTCCAGTTTGGAACTGCAAGAGGTGTTCCTGTGATCAGGATACGTTTTGTTCCTTCCGGAACGACAGATACACCATCCTTGATTCGTTGTTCCAGTTCGTCAGCCAGACGGTTACACATCTGGTCGCAGCGTACCGGATCATCGAAGAAGGAAATCTGGGTCATGAGCAGAGCATCTCGTCCGGAAAGATTTTCTGCAGTCATAAACTCTCTGAAGAGCTTTACGTTTCTCATTGCAGATATTGATCGCTTCCGCAAGGTTTTCCGGTGTGATTTTGTTTCCGGTAAATTCTTCTACAATCTTTTGCAAAATCTGTAATTTCTTCTTTCCATTTGATAATATCTTTTCACGCTTCATCTGTGGAACATCCATAATATGCATTGGAACGTCTTTTCCAAGGATTTCGTAAGCTTTCTTCTTGCCGTCGCAGGTAGTTTCCCCGACATACATATCTGCAATACGGAAGAATGGGCAGGTGCGTCCAAGTCTTGCTCCTACAGAAGCTTTTACAAGTGGACAGACATTTTTCGGAAGGACTTTTTCGCCGTCCGGAACCCAGAACTGGGAACCCCGCGAAAGTCCGGTTACGATACCATTTGCAGCGATGATTACTTCATCCGGTACATAAACGCAGAATGTTCCGAATACTTTACGTCCTTTTTCTGCTCTTCAATTAATTCAGCCGGGCGGATACCGTGAACCTCAGCAATGACCATATCCCAGAAATCCATTGCTTTCGGACGGTTTTCCTGTGTCATAAATACATCCCCAACTGCTGTCGGAAGAACCTGACAGAGATTGTCATGATTTTGACATCCATCCCAAGGTCTTCCCACATTTTTTCATAATCAGCCATTTTCATTTCCTCCTTTTTATACAATGACGATTTGTTAGTATCCATATATTTTGTCGCTATCCATATGAAATATTGTACAAAATGACGAATGAGTTAGTCAATGCATATGGTGAAATGTGTAAAATAACTATAAATAGGACGATATATAGAAAAAATGAATTATTGAAATACGTTTTACGTATAACCATGCAAATGTGGAATGTTGAAACTATAAAATCCTTATGATATACTGAGACAACAGATTAACGTATAGAATAGAAATTGAAGAAAACAAATTTATTAAAAATTTAACTTAAAGACTGAGGTGGAAGAGTATGCTGGAGACCGAAAGATTAATACTGAGAAAATGGACAGAGGAAGATGCGGAAAGTCTGTTTGAATATGCAAAAGATCCGGAGATCGGACCTGCTGCAGGATGGCCGCCGCATAAGAGTGTGGAGGAAAGCAGAGCTGTCATCAAAAATGTATTTGATGGAGCAGAGTGCTACGCAATCTGTGAAAAGGAAAATAATATTGCGATAGGTGCTGTGGAACTGAAACTGAATGGATACACGAATAAAACAAAGCGTGACGATGAGTGCGAGCTTGGATATTGGCTTGGACAGCCATTCTGGGGAAGAGGCTATATGCCGGAAGCTTCCAGAGAGTTATTGAGACGTGGATTTGAAGATCTTGGCATGACAACAATCTGGTGCGCTTATTATGTTGGCAATCTGAAATCAAAAAAAGAGTGCAGGAAAAGCTGGGATTTGTTTATCATCATTCCTGTAATGAAGTTCCTGTGCCGCTTTTACATGAGGTGCGGGTCGAGCATACGAATGTTATGACAAAAGAGCATTGGGAAGAAATCTACAGGTAATGGTCTGGAAAGCAGGAAGTAAGGGGGAGATATGCTGACGGAAAAAGAGAAAATCTGTAAAAAACTAAAAAAAGTATTGACATTTGTAGAAAATAATAGTAGACTAAACAAGTCGCATAAATGTGATGAGGGATCATAGCTCAGCTGGGAGAGCATCTGCCTTACAAGCAGAGGGTCATAGGTTCGAGCCCTATTATCCCACTACAACATAAGTTGTAAATTTCATATGGCGGGATAGCTCAGTTGGCTAGAGCACGCGGTTCATACCCGCGGTGTCGCTGGTTCAAATCCAGTTCCCGCTACTTACGAAGGAGTCCTTGTGTGAGGGCTTCTTTTTTTGCATAGCAGAAAGTTTTACATTATCTAACGTCTTAAAGCTTCTACATATACAATAACGAACATCCCCACACATCGCCCCACAACCAATAACCTTGAACGTCAGTTGCATGAAGACTGGTGTCACAGCCTTATTCGTCAATAATTTGAAATGCATATGTGGAGAGAAATCGGTGAAAAGCCGGAACGAAAATAGAATTAAAACTTCTGGAAAACTGGAAAGTAAATAAGTAAGATCCGAAAGAGATTATTTTCGGGCAGGTGAAACAATATGCGAAAGATCAGTGAAGAAGAACTAAAAAAAAGATAGAGTACGTTTATGAGAAAGAAGATTCTTTAAGACGTATTCTATCTTTTTGCTTATGCCTTTAATAAAAGTGTCAATCAGCCGAGATGCTTCACTGCGCGTGATCGTATCCGGATTCCATTCCGGTACTTTTTTTTCTTCTGGTCGCACAGTCTCTGCAAAAGTGCAACCTGTTTTGCTGTGGCAGGTCGCACTTTTTTTATTTTGTATGTAAGTTGCTGTGGCTTGAAAAGAGAAGGATCCTCATTTTCGAAATAGTGTGCCAGTGTCTGATACAGTTTTGCTGTGGCAAGCGCATCATAGTAGGCGCGGTGCGCGCTTTATTTTCAATCTGGTAGTATTCACACAGACTGGAGAGACTTTTGGAGGGAAGTGATTTTAAGGTGCGCTGGGCGATCTTAAATGTGTCGATTCCAAATTTTTCAAAAGTAAGTCATAAATTGGAAGCACCTGATTTCATGAAGCTGTAATCAAAGCTTACATTGTGGCCGATCAGGACATCATCTTCACAGAATTCAAGAAAATCACTGATCACAGCATCGGCAGGTCTGGCATTTGCAACCATTTCATTCGTAATGCCGGTGAGATTCGTGATCATCGGGGAAATCTCTTCCTGTGGATGAATGAATTCCATAAAACGTTCGGCAACCTTTCCGTCACGGACTTTCAGTGCTCCGATTTCAATAATTTCATTATATAGTGGGTCAAGCCCGGTTGTTTCCAGGTCAAAACAGACATAGGATTTTAGCATTTCAAAACCTCCGTTTCTGAAATCCTATTTTAACAGATGCGAGGAGAAAGTGCCATAGTTTTTTTTGATACAAATCTCTCCGGATGGTAAGATACAGGTATATTTGCCGGTGTAAAAGAATTTTGACAGGCAAAAATGCCATTTGTAAAAAGATGTTTGATAGACTTTTGGTGTTCTATATGGAATGATGTCCGTGAAAGGAAGAAACAGGAATTATGGAAATAGGGAAGAAACTAAAAAATGCACGGATAGAAGCCGGGCTTACCCAGGAGAAGGTGCAGAGAAAATCAATGTTTCCCGCCAGACTATTTCCAATTGGGAAAATGAAAAATCGTATCCAGATATTATCAGTGTCATTGCACTTAGTGATCTATATTCCGTAAGTCTTGATGAACTGTTGAAAGGAGATCAGAAGATGGCAGAACATCTGGAAGAGAGTACAAATGTTGTAAAAAGCAACAAAAAACTGACTGGAGCAATTCTTTTAAATATTATACTGATGATACTGTTGATTGCGCTGAACATGCTGTTGCCGGAAGGAACCTATTATCTGGTAATTGTATTTTGTGTGGTAATCATGAGTTCATCGGTATTGCTTTATCAGATTATAAAACGGATTTAGGAGGCAGATTATTATGGGATGGAATCAAATAGCAAAGCAGTAGCAAGCGGAGCAATTGCGTTGGTAGGAGCAATCTGCACCGCATGGCAGATTTATCAGATGACGGTATCAGATGCAAAAGCAAGAGGCTTAAAGCACCCGAAATTCTGGGGATTTTGGGCGATGAATGGAAATAATTCAAGTGGACTGATTCTTTATCTGATCGGTAGAAGAAAATATCCGGTCCAGAATATGAGCATCGAAGATCAGGAAAAGATTGAAACAAGAAAAAAGCAGCAGGAGCTGCGCTTGTGTTTATGACACTTGGGGCGATTGGATTTGTGATCAATATCATGCGGATTTATATTTAATGAAGAATACGAAGAGCGGTATAGACGTTAAAAATCTATACCGCTCTTTCCAGTTTTTTTGCATATCGATAATTTTTTTCATAGATTGCATCAGCAAGTGCGCTGTGACCGGTCGCATTCAGATGCTCGCGGTCTGTGGTGCTTGAGATGCAAATGCGGAGGCATCCAGAAATGCCGCATGATGCAGAAGTGCCACTTTGTGATATTCTTCAGCAAGCTTTTTTGAAACTTCTACGGATTTTTCATTAAATTCCGGATCAAAGCCAGGATCGCCAACACCTTCACCCAGATGGATCGGTGAAATGACGAGGAGATCAAAAAGGCTGGGAAGCGTTTTTTCGGGCTTTTGGATGACTTGAGCCAATCCTTTAGCAATGGTTCCTGCGGACGCATTGTATCTCGCTTTGCAGTCGTTGGTTCCGAGCATAACGATAAGGAGATCGATAGGGTTATGCATTTCCATCGTGACACCGATCAGATCAAGTCCACGGCGTCCCTCACGAAGATCATCCTGAAATACAGTGGTTCTTCCACAAAGACCTTCTTCGATCACACGGTGGTCAGCACCCAGCTTCTTCTGAAGCAGACTCGGTCCATCGGGTGTCGGTGTCAAATCTGCCGGTTCCGTCCGGTTTGTAGCCATATGTGTTTGAGTCGCCAAAGCATAAGATGTTCATTCTGTGTCACTCCTTTATAAACCTACTAAATTGATATGTTATATATGATAAATGAGATTGTTGGAAAAGTCAAGAGGTAAAATTGTATTGGAAAGGTTTTGAAATTTACCTGGATTTTAATTTACATCTGTATAAAGCAAAGATATACTAATGGGTGGAGGATAAAAATTATGAAGAATAAAAGAGAAGTGTTGGTTAAACTTTTTCTATCTACATTATATCTAAGTGCATTTACATTTGGCATGGTTATGTGATCGTCACGCTGATGAAGAAAAAGTTTGTGGATGATTATCATTGGATTGAAGAAAATGAAATGCTGGATCTGGTGGCAATCGCGCAGTCAGCACCGGACCGATTGCGGTAAATGGGGCAATCGTGGTTGGGTATAAGCTTGCCGGCCTTGCAGGAACACTGGTTGCAATTATTGGAACGATTATTCCACCGTTTGTGATCATTTCTTTGATCTCTGCTTTTTATCATGCATTTCGGGATAATTATCTGGTGAGTCAGATGCTGGAAGGGATGCAGGCAGGTGTCGGAGCTGTGATTGCCTCGGTCACTTATGAAATGGGATGTGGAATTATAAAAAGAAAGATAATGTCGCAACGATTGTTATGATTGCAGCCTTTATAGCAGCCTGTGTATTGGGAATCAATGTGATTTATATTGTGATTGCAAGTGGAGTTTTTGGTGTAATCCGGACAATCTGGAACAGACGGAGGAAAAGAGTATGATGTATATACAATTATTTTTAAGCTTTTTTTCAGATCAGCTTGTTCAGCTTTGGAGGTGGATATGCGGCACTTCCACTGATCCAGGGGCAGGTCGTAAATGTGCATCACTGGCTCAGCATGACGGAATTTACGGATCTGATCACCATTTCCCCAGATGACTCCGGGACCGATTGCAATCAATCAAAGCAACCTTTGTTGGGATGAAACTGACTGGAATGCCGGGAGCGGTTGTGGATATATCACACCATTATCGTTGCAGATATCAGGGGAATACTTGGAGGGATCATCATTTTGGAAATTGATATTTATCAGAATGTGCGGTAAAAGATCAGATATGGGGGAATCGGGTTATCCATGAAAGATGAGAACAGATTTGATCTGGATAAGTGGAAAGGTCAGAACTTACTTGGATATGCTTTGATGATGGTGAGAGAACAATTTAGTTATGGAGGAAGATGAAAATGAAGAATGTTTTAACGGACTTTTCTTACCCAAATCATTGCGGGTTAGTCAAAGATATGGTATATTTAAAGTATATTTTTTGTCAAAATGTACAAAAATAAGAACAAATTATAGTAGGGAGTGGTCAAGATGTATCAGGAAGAGTACAAACGTTGGCTGGAAGCAGATCTGGAAGATGCCGATCTGAGTCCGGAATTAGCGAGAATTGAAGGAAATGACGAAGAGATAAAAGATCGTTTCGCTGTAGCTTTGAAGTTTGGAACAGCAGGACTTCGTGGAGTTCTCGGAGCAGGAACGAATCGTATGAATATTTATGTAGTACGTCAGGCAACACAGGGACTGGCGAACTGGGTTAAGACACAGGGTGGCACACAGACTGTGGCAATCAGCTATGACAGCCGTCTTAAGAGTGATGTATTTGCAAAAACAGCAGCAGGCGTACTGGCAGCAAATGATATCAATGTCAGAATTTATGACGCGCTGATGCCTGTACCGGCACTTTCCTTTGCAACACGTTACTATGAATGCAATGCAGGTGTTATGGTAACTGCATCGCACAACCCGGCAAAATACAACGGATACAAAGCATATGGTCCTGACGGATGCCAGATGACAGACGATGCAGCAGCAATCGTATATGCTGAGATCCAGAAGACAGATGTCCTCACAGGTGCAAAATACATATCTTTCGCAGAAGGTGTAGAAAAAAGGGCTGATCCGTTTTGTGGGAGATGACTGCAAGAAGGCTCTTTATGAAGCGATTGAGTCTCGTCAGGTGCGTCCGGGTCTTTGCAGTACAGCAGGACTGAAGTTGGTATACAGCCCACTCAATGGTTCAGGACTTGTTCCGGTAACACAGGTATTAAAAAGACATCGGAATCACAGACATCACAATCGTTCCTGAGCAGGAGTATCAAATGGATATTTCACAACATGTAGTTATCCGAACCCGGAAATTTTTGCGGCTCTTGAGCTTGGACTTAACCTTGCAAAAGAGACAGATGCAGATCTGATGCTTGCAACAGATCCGGATGCAGACCGTGTAGGTATTGCAATGAAGTGCCCGGATGGTTCTTACGAACTCGTCAGTGGAAATGAAGTCGGAGTTCTGCTCCTGGATTATATCTGTGCAGGACGTATTGAAAAAGGAACCATGCCTGAGAAAGCAGTTGCTGTAAAATCAATCGTATCTACTCCGCTTGCAGATGCCGTGGCAAAACACTATGGAGTAGAACTGAGAAGTGTACTTACAGGTTTCAAATGGATCGGAGATCAGATTGCACAGTTTGAAGAAGCCGGAGAAGTAGACCGTTTCATCTTTGGATTTGAAGAGAGCTACGGATACCTTGCAGGACCGTATGTACGTGATCAAAGATGCTGTTATCGGATCTATGCTGATCTGTGAAATGGCTGCATATTACAGAAGCATCGGAAGTTCCCTGAAGCAGAGACTGGAAGAGATCTACGCGCAGTACGGACGTTATCTGAACAAAGTAGACAGCTTTGAATTCCCGGGACTTAGCGGAATGGACAAGATGGCAAGTATCATGGAAGGCCTTCGTAAGAATCCGCTCACAGAAGTAGCCGGAATCAAGGTTGCATCTGTTACAGATTACACCAAACCGGAAGAAACAGGACTTCCTTCTGCGAATGTACTGATCTACAAACTGGAAGATGGCGAGACTGTTGTTGTTCGTCCATCCGGAACAGAACCGAAGATTAAGATTTATTACACAACACTTGGAAAGAATCTGGAAGAAGCACAGGCAAAGAAAGACAAATTCGCAGAAGCATTAAAGCCGATCATGGCGTAGCAGTCAAAAGCTGATTTTGGAGAAGGAGTCTGATCTGAATTTGCAGAGAATCAGGCTTGACAGAAAAGAATCTGCCCGATATAATAATTTTTATCGATAAGGGAGTAGTTGGCGCGATGACGTAGCTTTGTCAACATACTGACAGCAATGGCTGTCTGGCATAGCTTTAAATAATGAGACTTATTCGTAGTATTTTTACGCTACGAATAAGTCTTTTTTTGTGCATACGATGAGCCAAGTGCAGATTTGTGCTTGCACAAGTATCTGCATTTGGCGAATGTACATCATCAAGCTGTTAAGCGAGATGGTGTACAAAGTATACAAATCGAGTAGGAGTCAGCCTGGATTATATACGATGAGCCAAGTGCAGGCAAAGCATTGCCGCAGACAATTATTTTCACATTGGATAAGATGATTAGCTTTAAAAAAGGAGAAAAATTATGGATTTAATTGAATTGTTTTTGATTGCAGTAGGGCTGTCCATGGATGCATTTGCAGTTTCTGTCTGTAAAGGACTTGCTATGCCGAAGTGCACTTTCAAAAAAAGGCGGCTATCGTTGGCTTATGGTTTGGCGGATTTCAGGCATTGATGCCGGCAATTGGTTATATTTTAGGAGCGCAGTTCCAGGAAGCCATTGCTTCTATAGATCACTGGATCGCATTTGTATTACTTGCGCTGATTGGTGGAAATATGATTCACGAAGCATTGGACAATGACGAAGAGGAAGCCGATGCAAGCCTGGATGTGAAGACCATGTTCCTTCTCGCAGTAGCAACCAGCATTGATGCACTCGCTATAGGAATTACCTTTGCATTTCTTAAGGTAAATATTATTCCGGCGGTCTGTTTTATCGGAATCGTGACCTTCATCATTTCCTTTGCCGGAGTAAAGATTGGTAATGTCTTTGGAGCCCGCTATAAGAACAAAGCCGAAATTGTCGGTGGGATCATCCTTATTCTGCTTGGTCTGAAGATTTTGTTAGAGCATCTTGGCTTTTGGGATAAAAATAAATACGAAACTACGATCCTGTTGTTCTTCTTTCACATAAAGAACACAATTATCTGCTATTCTGGTGTATAATTAGAAATAAAGTGATAAAAAAGGAGCCCGTGAGAGTTATGGATAAACTGAAAATTCTTGTAGTAGATGATGAAAGCCGTATGCGCAAATTGGTGCGCGATTTCCTGGAAAGAGAAGGATATGCTGTACTCGAAGCCGGAGACGGTATGGAAGCAATGGACATTTTTTATGAGGAAAAAGATATTGCACTGATCATCCTGGATGTCATGATGCCGCATATGGATGGCTGGCAGACCTGCCGTGAGATCCGTAAAGAATCAAAGGTTCCGATCATTATGCTGACCGCAAGAAGTGAAGAGAGGGACGAGCTTCAGGGGTTTGAACTCGGTGTGGATGAGTACATTTCCAAACCGTTCAGCCCGAAGATCCTGGTTGCAAAGAGTTACTGCGATTCTGCGCAGAACCAATGCGCTTGCTTCGGATGATCTGCTTCATGCGGACGGGATCGAGATTGATAAAGCAAAGACATATGGTGAAGATCGATGGAAAACCGATCGAACTCAGTTACAAAGAGTTTGAACTTCTGACTTATTTTGTGGAGAATCAGGGGATTGCTTTATCGAGAGAGAAGATTTTAAATAATGTATGGAATTACGATTATTTCTGGAGATGCCAGACCTATTGACACCCATGTAAAGAAGCTGAGAAGTAAACTTGGTGATAAAGGTGATTGTATTAAGACCATCTGGGGAATGGGCTATAAATTTGAGGTACAGTCATGAAATATTCAATAAAAAAGACAGATGATGACTGTTTTTGTAGGTCTGATTCTGTTTATGATCGTTGTATTTATGATCGTCAACGGAAGCTTTCTGGAGAAATATTATATTTCCAATAAGAAATCAGAATTTATAAAGGCCTATACAATGGTGCAGGAAGGTGTGGAGAACAGGACAATCGATTCTGAGACACCGGAAAAAGACCTGGGAAGATTTACAGAGAAAAATAATATTTCCATTGCAGTCATCGATTCAGAATACAATGTGGTTTATACTAATGTAAGAGAAAAACAGATGATGGTCGTACAGCTTTTCGGATACCTGTACGATAAGAATCATCAGGAGGTTCTGGAAAAAACGGACAGTTATGATATCTGCAAGTCGGTTGATCCGCAAAATAATACAGAGTACCTGACCATGTGGGGAAACTTTGACAATGGTGATATCTTTATCATGCGAAGCCCGCTGGAGAGTATTCGTTCGGCAGTCACGATTTTTAACAGATTTATCGGAGTCGTCGGCGGATGTGTGATTCTTGTGAGTGTATTGCTTGCGTGGTATTTCTCAAAAAGGATCACGGAGCCGATCATGGAGCTCGCAACACTTTCACAGAAGATGGCAGATCTTGATTTTGATGCGAAATACACCAGCGGCGGAAGCAACGAAATCGGTGTACTGGGAGAGAACTTTAACCGGATGTCAGAAAGACTTGAGCAGACGATTTCCAATCTGAAAGAAGCCAACTATAAATTGCAGAAAGACATTGAGCAGAAAGAAAAACGAGAAAATATGCGAAGCGAATTCCTGGGGAATGTTTCCCATGAACTGAAGACGCCGATTGCCCTGATCCAGGGATATGCAGAAGGCCTGAAAGAAGGAGTCAATGATGATCCGGAGAGCCGGGAGTTCTACTGTGAAGTCATTATGGACGAGGCAGGAAAGATGAACCGGATGGTGAAGAATCTACTTGCCCTGAACCAGCTGGAATTTGGTGAGGATGATGTACAGTTTGAACGGTTTGATATTACTTCATTGATTTCGGGTGTCCTGCAGAGTCTGGATATTCTGATCGAGCAGAAAGAAGCACAGGTGATTTTCCGCCACAAGAACCCTGTTTATGTCTGGGCAGATGAGTTTAAGGTTGAGCAGGTTGTCCGGAACTATGTCAACAATGCACTGAACCATATCGATGGTGAGAAGGTGATCGAGATCAAGATCACCCAGGAAAATGATATGGCAAAAATTACCGTATTCAATACCGGAACGCCGATTCCAGAGGAAGATCTGCCACATATCTGGGAGAAATTCTATAAGGTTGATAAGGCAAGGACCAGAGAATACGGGGGAAATGGTATCGGGCTTTCCATTGTGAAGGCGATCATGGACTCCTTTGGAAAAGGATACGGTGCGATCAATCATACCAATGGTGTTGAGTTCTGGTTTGAACTGGACATGAAATAAACGCGAATCTTGCAATTCGCACTGTAACGTGGTACATTATAAAAGAGCTTATTACTGATTGACACAGGGAAGAAGATTGTGACATGAGCGGAAAAAGCTCTTTTGAATAACTACAAGAATATAAAAATCGTGAGGATATGCGGATGATAGCGATTATTGATTATGATGCAGGAAATATAAAGAGTGTGGAAAAAGCGTTAAAATATCTTGGTGAGGATGCGGTTATCACAAGAGACAGAGAAGAGATACTTTCTGCCGATAAAGTGATCCTTCCGGGAGTCGGTGCATTTGGCGATGCCATGTACAATCTGAAAAAATATGGATTGGATGAAGTGCTTCGTGAAGTAGCAAAGAGACAAATCCCGCTTCTTGGAATCTGTCTGGGACTTCAGCTTTTGTTTGAGAGAAGTGACGAGACGCCAGGTGTGGAGGGGCTTGGTATTCTAAAAGGAGAGATCCTTAGAATTCCGGACTGTCGGGACTTAATATTCCGCGTATGGGTTGGAACTCTCTGAAGCTTCAGAATGACGGCAGATTGTTTAAAGATTTACCTGAAGAGCCGTATGTATATTTTGTTCATTCCTACTATTTGAAAGCAACAGATGAAAGTATTGTAAAAGCGACAACCGAGTACAGCACACATATCCATGCTTCGGTAGAACAGGGGAATGTATTCGCATGCCAGTTCCATCCGGAAAAAGCAGTGATACAGGACTTCAGATACTGAAAAATTTTGTAGAATTGTAGGAGGGCAGACAGTGTTTACAAAGAGAATTATCCCATGTCTTGATGTGAAGAACGGACGGGTTGTAAAAGGTGTGAATTTTGTAAATCTGATAGATGCCGGAGATCCGGTTGCCATTGCGGAAGCCTATGATAAAGCAGGAGCGGACGAGCTGGTGTTTCTTGATATCACGGCATCTTCGGACGACAGAAGCACGGTGGTTGACATGGTGCGTAAAGTTGCTGAGTGTGTGTTTATTCCATTTACGGTAGGTGGTGGAATCCGGACCGTTGACGATTTTAAGGCATTGCTTCGGGAAGGTGCGGACAAGATTTCCATCAATTCTTCTGCAATCAATCGACCGGAACTGATCCGGGAAGCAGCGGAGAAGTTTGGAAGCCAGTGTGTGGTTGTCGCGATTGATGCAAAAAAGAAGAGAAGACGGCAGTGGGTGGAATATCTATAAAAATGGCGGACGCATTGATATGGGAATTGATGCGGTCGAGTGGGCGAAGAAAGTAGAAGCACTTGGCGCAGGAGAGATTCTTTTGACCAGTATGGACTGTGACGGCACGAAGGCCGGATACGATCTGGAGCTGACAAGGACGATCGCGGAAAATGTATCAATTCCAGTAATCGCCTCTGGAGGAGCAGGTAATCTGGAGCATTTCTACGAAGCACTCGGTGAAGAGGGGAAGGCAGACGCGGCACTTGCGGCATCCCTGTTCCACTATAAAGAGCTGGAAATCAGAGAAGTAAAAAGAATATTTGAGAGAAAAAGGCGTATCGGTACGTCTGTAGAGAAAAGGTGGGGAATATGGCATGGCAGCAATTAACAATGACTGGCTGGATGCACTGAAAGGTGAATTTTCCAAGCCATACTATAAGAAACTGTTTGAAACAGTGAATCAGGAATACCGGACACACCGGGTATATCCTCCGGCAGATGATATTTTTAATGCATTTCATCTGACACCGCTTAAGGATGTACAAGGTTGTGATCCTTGGTCAGGATCCATATCATGGAGATGGACAGGCAGAGGGTTTAAGCTTTTCTGTGAAACCAGGGGTTGATATTCCGCCGTCACTGGTGAATATCTATAAAGAATTGCATGATGATCTGGGATGTACGATCCCAAGCCACGGCAATCTGGTGAAATGGGCGGAGCAGGGAGTACTTCTTCTCAACACGGTTCTTACGGTAAGAGCACATCAGGCTAATTCACATCGTGGAATTGGATGGGAAGAATTTACAGATGCAGCAATCCGTGTACTCAATACCCAGGACAGGCCGATTGTATTTATTCTGTGGGGAAGACCGGCACAGATGAAAAAGAGAATGCTGACCAATCCGAACCATTTGATCTTGGAAGCACCGCATCCGAGTCCGCTTTCTGCGTATCGTGGATTTTTTTCGGAAGCAAACCGTTCAGCCAGACAAATAAATTCCTTGAGGCGCATGGTGTAGAGCCAATTGACTGGCAGATTGATGAATTGTAAAGAATAAAAAATAGAGATTTCGGGCAGACTGTGAAGATTTATTTGCAGTCTGTTTTTTTTTTTTTTATTTCATAGGAACTTCCTATGAAACAAAAAAGGCACTACGTGTCGGAGATGCACATTCTTTTTTTGTTACTGTTCACAGTACAATGTCATTTAGTTAACGTTTAATCAGGAAGTGAATTCTTACAGAACAAATTACGGATGAGCCTTAGTGGAACCGTTTTACAGATATGTTTACGATTTACTCATGAAGGAAAGCATGACAAGAAGACAGATTGCAAATCTGCCTCAAAACGGATTATAATGATATAGGTGTCTATCTGCCCGATATATAAAATATCGCGGTCTTCGGAAATGACCGTTTGGAGTCTTGGGTATTGGCGTTCATTCCTGATAGGGATCAATTCCTTTTTCAGCAGGGACATCACATCATACTGGTCTTTCTCCGTGGTCAGACGGAGAAAGACTCTACAAATATGGGCAGCCATAGTGAAATTGACTTTGTATTCATGTTTTGTCCTATGTTTTTCCAGTAGTGTGTAGTTTATCATTGTTTCGGTTATGTTATACGCAAGTAGCCTTGCCCATATTTCCTGTTTCACGTATTCGGGTTTATATGCATGGAAATTACTTAATCCAATGGTGTATTTCAGTTTCCTAAATGAGGATTCAATAGACCATCTGGCATTGTACAAGGTTTTGATACGTTCCACAGGGAATTCATCACGTGGCAGATTGGTCACGATGCACTCGTATGTAGAAGTGCTGATAGGGGAAGCGTAGAATACGGAAGGACAGCTCATATGTATCATAACTTCCATATTCAATGTAATCGAAAGCATTTGCCTGATCAACAAAGATTTCACAAGATTGGTGCTATAATAAGAGAAAAGTTCCTGCCGGGGCAGCCGCCCCGGCGGTGTGGATAGGAAGGCAAAGGCAGGAAAGCAATATGCACATCAGCTATAAACCACTCTGGCATACACTGTTAGAGCGTGATATGAGAAAAGAAGATTTAAGGCTTGCCGCCGGTATGACAACGAATATGATTGCCAACATGAGCAAAGAGGGAAAGCACATCAGCATGGACACATTAGCCCGTATCTGCGAAACGCTGAATTGTGAGATTACCGATGTGATTGAGTTAGTACCAGACGAGCCTGCTTCCACAGGAGGTAAGGAACATGAGCGAATTGAAACCAAGAATAACGGAAAACGGAATTGATTATATCCTTGTTGGAGATTACTACATCCCGGACTTGAAGCTGCCGGAGGAACACCGCCCTATCGGAAAGTACGGACGGCTGCACCGGGAATATTTAAGAGAAGTCCAGCCAGCCAGATTGAATACATTGACACTGACCGGAGAATTGTGGACATATCTTGCAGACCTATGAAAGCTACCGAGGGCGGGACAGAGGAATTGAACTGTACCCGACAAATGGAATGGGTGCAGCGTTGCAATAACATTCACAAGGTAAATTGCAAAGCGTTTCAGAAGATATATATGATAGTTTCATTCTTCGTGAAATTGCGGAACAGCCAGAGCAATTCAAAATGGCTATTGTCATAGGTAATGTTTTAGGAAAATATCAACTTGGAATTAGTGATGTATGGATTTCCAATCGCATTGATAAAATGCTTGAAGATGGTGTGTTGGAAATTATACAGGACGCACCAAAGGGAGAAACAAATTATCGCCGAATATTAAGAAAACGAATGAAGTAATAACCACAGCACAAACCGCTGCTACATGGAAGCTAACAAACCATGCAACAGCGGTTTTCCTTTACCGTTTTTTTTCCTCTGGCTGATAGGCGTTCCCATTTTCTTTGCGCTTCCAGATTTTCC
>VOFI01003170.1_pt1 | contig 68246 bp, 60 predicted proteins | sample 5384131 | NCBI WGS metagenome assembly VOFI01 (sample SAMN12384728, study PRJNA508395) | human gut metagenome | isolation source: healthy gut H | host: Homo sapiens
AACTGCTGCCTATTAAAATCCCCGCCAATAATTGCAATGCCGGATGTGTGATAAAGCCAATAGAAATAAAAACTACACCTCCCATGAACAGTGCAAGCAAAAGAGACGGATAAATATCCTTAACCTGCTCCATAAAGCTCAGCCCTATCAGTGACTTTGTATAATAAGAATTCAAATAAGCAGCAATCAATGAGTATAAAACACGTCCCAGCACATTCCTTCTATTCCGAAAGGAATAGAGGCAAAGAGTATAAAGTTGCTATAGTTTTTTTTATGATTTCCATACGTAAAGCCCAATCGGAACGCCCCTTTACATATAAAAGGTTTAAATTTATGATGCTTAAATGATCAAACATCCAATCAAAGCACAGTATTTGAAGTAATACTGCTGCCATCATCCATTTCTCTGTCAATAATAATAAAACAAGTGGCTGGGCCACAGCGGCAAGCCCTACCATTAACGGAAAAATCAGATAGGAAGCTAATTTTATATATTTCCGATAAGCAGATGCCAAACGTACATTATCATCTTGGATATTGCTCAGTATCGGAAAAGTCACACGAGATATTATTGCATTTATATTACTGGAAGGAAGAATAGCAAATTGCTCTGCACGTGTATAGTATCCTAATTCAGCAGATGAATATTTACGACCTATAACCAATGAATATAAATTGTAATATAAAGCGTGAATAAGCCTTGAAAATAACAGTTTTGATCCAAAAGAAAAAAGTCTCTGAAACGATTCTTTTGAAAAGACTTTCAATGGACGCCAATTAATATAATAAAAAAACAACAATACAGTCAAGGAAGCATTCAACAAAGACTGAATAACAAGAGCCCATACTCCCAATCCCTTATAGGCCATTGTTATACCTACAATACCCGAAATAATAGCAGATATTAAAGATATCTTGGACTGACTTTTTAAAATCTATCCTTATCGTCAATATCGTTTTAGGAACAGCGGCAAAAGAAGAAAATATCAAATTCAGCATGATAACCCGAGTAACCAATGTTAGTTCGGGCATCCGGTAAAACTGAGCTATATAAGGAGCACCAATAAACAATAAAATATAAAGCAGTACAGATATTATAATATTGAAATAAAAAACAGTTGATAAATCCGTTTCTGTTCTGTCTTTCTTCTGAACCAAAGCATCAGAAAAGCCACTGTCTATAAAAGTTTGCGATATCTGAAGAAAAACAGCAAGCATCCCAATCATCCCATAATCAGAAGGCAAAAGAAGGCGTGCCATCAAAATATTTATGATAAACTGCACTCCCTGCAAAGAGAAACGCTCGATAGCACTCCATAAAACTCCGGAAACAGTTTTACTTTTTAGGCTCTCCGACATAATAAATCAAATCCAATATATTCTTCCCTATAGAAATACTCCATAATACCTATATACTTTCCCTTTCTCAGCAGTCTAATTCTTTCAATCTTGACAACAGCTTATTATTATCCGCTTCATTGCGAATCGCTATGCGGATGTAATTACCGTTATTAAACGCTTGTTTGGTAGAACAATCTTTTATTAGAATATTTGAACTATACAATAATAAACGAGTCAACGCTGTCGATGAATACTTTGCAATAACCTCACACAAAAAATAATTAGCCTGAGAAGGAATTACCCGAAGAAACGATATAGATGAGAGTTCTTTATAGAAACGAATGCGCTCAGACTGGAAACGTTCGCAAGCTTTTCTATAATCCGACTCGTATTTGCCATAAATCTGCATATAGAACTCTGCAAAAGAATTGATATTCCAAATAGAGACTTCTTTTCTTATTCTGTCTATAACCTGGCGATTGGAAGATGCCAATATTCCCAAACGCAAGCCTGGTACGCCATAAGACTTGGAAATACTCTTCAAAACTATCAAATGCGGATAACTGTCTAAGATACTGTCAAGCAATAAAGAACTATCCAATCCTCCTTCTGCAAAATCAACAAAAGACTCGTCTACAATCAAAGTAATACCTTTATGCCCTGCCCAATCTGCCAATTTCAATACATTATCACGTGAAATAAAGTTGCCGGAAGGGTTGTCCGGATTTATCAGCAATAATGCAGATAGGGACTTATCGGAAAAATAGTTCTGTAAGTCGGAAACAGAATAAGAGAAAGCTGTATTGTCGGGCACATATGAAATAATATGCTGGTTGGGATACCGATTGGGATATTCCTCAAAAGTAGGATATATCACGCCCAAATTCCTTCCAAAAATTCCATCAACACTTTTATCAACTCAGCAGCTCCGTTGCCTACACATACATAATCCCTGTTTAAATTGAAATATTTGCTTATCAGCAAATTATTAACTGACATACCTGAAGGGTATTCGGTGAGTAAGGTCGCAAAATTAGATTTCATCTCTTCTACCATCCGTTGAGGTGGAAAATAAGGATTGACCAAATAGCAGAAATCCAATAAAGTAGGAAAACGCCAATAACCTCCATAGCGCTTTTGATAAAGCGATAGACCCTCCTCTGCAAAAAGAGTCTCTGCTATATCCAAATCCTGCACATCATCTATTTCATACCACTTTTTCTCCTTGTAATGGAAGAGCTTTCAAATCGCATTTGTCAAGTAGGGTTATGACACGCAACACTTGTTCATAATATTCATTATTACCCAATGCTGTAATGTATGCTTCCAAAAACGGAATATAATTGCTGGCAATAAATTTCTTATCAAACTTATAAATATTTACTGTCTTATAATAATAAGCTATATCATTATAATTAAAAGCTTTCTTTGGTACAAAATTTACAATATTATCATCCTCATCCAAACGCACCATTGTTCCGTCCATCCAAGTTTCATATTTGGCTACTAATGCTAAATTCGGATAAGAATTATCTACAATTTTATGAAAAAGAGCATCATCGAATATCAAATCCGATTCTATCAACAAAGTATCGTCTTCTACAAAATACTCTTTCGCCAAATATAATGAATAGATATTATTGGTTTTGTTATATACAGTATTATATACATACTGAATATGCAAATCAGGATAACGGTTTCCAATATATTCGCGTAATTTATCACCTTTTATATCCTACCACTATCACTACACGAGATAACTGTAATGATGAAAGCTGAATTAAGAGTCTATCAATCAGGGTTACGCCATTTACCTTAATCATACATTTTGTATTATCTTTAGTAAGAGCCCCCAAACGCTTGCCCATTCCGGCAGCTAAAATAATTGCTTGCATATTTTTTATATAAGTATAATCTTAGATTGTCTTTGCTGTAAAAGATTTGCGCTTATGGCACCAATAGTGACATAAAACGAAACTTACAAACCAATGTCGTTTAACAATAAAATTGAAATAAAAAAACTGATGAAATAAAAAACAAGGACTGTCTTGGCATCTTATTAATGCTTCCGATAGTCCGAAAGGATTCAAATACAAATACAAAGCCGCTATCAATGCTTCATCATCGTAGCATAAATTGTTACAATATAAACTGTTGTTTTTGAAAAGCGATAGACAATGCGATATTTAGGATGAACCAAAATGCTGTAATACTTCGTCTTTACCGTACTGCGTCTCTTCTCCAAAACCCCTATACGGGGAGAATGAGACAGGAGCATAACCGTTCTTCTGACATCTTCAGAGAAATTCATGGCAGCTTTAGCACCCATATTGCAAGAATACCACGTAGCAATTCTGTCAAACTGACTCTGAGAATGCTTGTGCCACTTTACTTTCAAATTCTCCATTTCGCAAACATGGCAGCTACTTCTTCGTCGGTAGCAAAGCCGCTTGCTTCAGACAATCTGATTTCTTCATCCAATTCTTCTTCGGTGAAACGGCAGGGCATTTCGTCCTCGTTCAGCAATTCCAAGCAACGCTGCAGTTTCTCTTCATCAACAGCAGTGTCAAGAGATTCTATAATCCTATTCTTCAATCCTTGAAGATTAGGAGTGTTATATGCTACCAACGGTTCCGACGCCTCTGTTCTCATGATGTATCTCTATTCTAACGTGTTAACGCAAAGAACGGAATTTTATTTGTAACAAACAAATCTTTTACTTCCTATCTCTCAAATAATCCCACCACAGATTCAATCCTACCCAAATCACAATATCGGCAATCAGCAGCACCGTATTGTTTATGTAAGGAACCAGCAGGATATTGGCCGCACTGAAAGCACAGGACATGGAGAGCAGGCTCAGCATCGCCCTTCTCGGCGACAGCCCTATCGCCAGCAGTTTATGATGGATATGGTTCTTGTCCGGCTCGAAAGGGCTGTGTCCCTCGCGGATGCGGACCAGGACGACACGTACCACATCGAACGCCGGAATAATCATAGTGCTGAAAGCGATGAGAAAGGCGCCTTCGATGTAAGGCATGATATCCGTGTTGTGCTGGCTGTACTTTATGGCAAGGAAACTGAGGATATAGCCCAAGGTAAGGCTTCCCGTATCGCCCATGAAAATCTTGCGGGCACGCTCCACACTGCCGAACACGTTGTAATAGAAGAACGGCACAAGCACGCCGAAAGTACCGGCCGAAAGCATGGCATAGCTCCACAGGCCCTTGCTGATGAACAGAAAGGTGAAAACCAGCAATGCCACACTGCTCAAGCCTGAGGCAAGACCGTCGATGCCGTCTATCAGGTTGATGGCGTTGGTGATGAAGACCACCGTAAGCACAGTGAAAGGTATGCCGACATAAGCCGAAAGCTCGTGTATGCCGAACAGGCCGTACAAATCGTTTATCCAAAGTCCCGACAAGGGGAAAAGGCAGGCACAGAAGATTTGGATGGCGAACTTCTGGCGGTAGCGCACGCCGACAAGGTCGTCGGCAATACCCGTCAGATAGAGCAGCGTCATGCCGCAGGCAAACAGCAAAAGCTCCGGAAGCAGATAGCTGGCATAGAGCGTGGAAATGCTGTTGCCGTCCAGCATACGGAAAGCATATACAAGGCAGAAAGCAAACAAGGTGGTGGGGAAAAATGATACGCCCCCCAACCGCGGGATAGCTCTCTTATGTATCTTACGGTCATCCGGTATGTCAAAAAGTTTTTTGCGCAGGGATATCAATAGGATACGCGGTATCAGGATACGGGCAATAACAGCCGATATCAGAAAGGTAAGAATAATAAAAATGAAGTTCACGACAATAACTGTTGTTTAGTAATTAGCGGTTGATAGCTGAAAAACATAAACGCTTACTGACAGGGAGAGAGGGGAAAATAGTCAGGCAGAATCAATCTATAATCTCGAAAGGGTATTGATTCTCTTCCATATTCTTCAACTCGCCGATGATTTCCTTCTGCTCCGGCGTCAAAGAAGCCATATCCCAGGTATTGATAATGGAATGGGCCTCAGCGGCAAGCTTTTCTTCGTATACCTCGCCGTAGCAGCAGGTTAGAAGACGCACTTTCAGAAGCGAATCCGGAAGCTTGTCGAGAACATTCAGGCAACGGTCGAGCAGGCGCTGGATATACTGCTGCTTGCGGCCATTGTCGTAGAATGTGGCATTCAGGGCTACGAGAATGGAGAGGCAAAGTTCGGCTTCCTCTTCCGGCGTGTTGCCTTCCAAGGTGTTGTACAAATCAAGCGCTTGCTCGTAAACTTCGCGATTCAGACGGGCAAAGTGATCGCTGTAAATGGGACTGCCGTCCATGCCCAGATTCAAAAGCTCATGGGCACGGACGTACAAAGATGAAACGTGTTCGTTCATTTTTATACAGATAAATAAATTATTGAATTACAAGTGTTTCAGATTACGCCTATCGGTTCTATAAGCGAAGAGTGAATAAATGTAGTGGCTACTGCCATGACGCCTTCTATGTTTACCACCACACGGCGGTCGTGGCGCAGACGGACAAACTCGCCCACGGCTCCTTCAAAAACTCCGCCTGTGATGCGTACTTTGGTTCCTTTCACCAGTTTCAGTTCTTCCGGCTCCACGTAGATGACGGCCTCGTCGTACGTGCCTGCAACCAGTATGAAGCTGCGCATCTGCGCATCCGGAATAATAACCGGCTGATGGGTCTCACGGTTCATGATATAGCGTACCGGTATGTTCAGAACCGGATTGTTTTTTATTTCATCGATACGGGAGCGGGTGGAACGGAGAAATACCAGGTTGTGTATGGCGGGAACGAGCTTGCGGACGCGGCGTTCGTTCCTTATGACATACTCGTAGCGCATGGGGATGAAATTCTCTATATTTTCCTTGTCGAGATAGTCCTTCAAGGACAATTCGCGGCTGTATGTTACGCGGACGGCATACCAGTGCAACTGGCAATCCTTGTGGGACTGACACACAGGGGCGTGCTGCAAATCTGCTTGATTATTGTCTGACGGACCGGGCATTACAAAATACGGATTGTAAGAGTTTGAGGAAAATACCACCTTGTGAAAAGGACGTTCTTTGGGGACACCGGTTTAAGAACACTCTTTCCGGTCAATTCATGTAATGCAATTATAGTCAATAGTTTAGTCTGCATCCATATTATCCCAAAGCTCCCCACTATCACAGAAAGAGAACGTTGAAACAGTTATGTGATCAATAAGCCTTCGGGAAGCCGCAAACGGATGAAACAGATACATTTCCGGACATTCCCGATTAATGAATGCAAAGATATGGCAGTTTTTTGTATTGGCAAAACATTTAGTGGAAATTCTTCGGTTTACCGCCTGCCTTCAAGCATGCCTTTCAGTTCAAGGCAAAGCCGCTGTTTCACTTCGTCTGCCGGCACTTCCCGTCCCAGCTCCTTTTGAAGCGAAGTCACCCCTTTGTCTATGAACCCGCAAGGGTGGATATAGCTGAAATAGCGTAAATCCGTATTGACATTGAGCGCCAGGCCATGCATCGTAACATAATGGCTGCTGCGCACACCGATAGCGCAGATTTTGCGGGCACGCGGCGAATCTCCGTCCAGCCATACGCCGGTGGCTTTCTCCACACGTCCGGCGGTTATCCCGTAGGAAGCGCATACGCGGATTACGGCTTCTTCCAGCAGATGCACATATTCTTTCAAGCCCAGAGAGAACTCCTCCAGGCTCAGGATAGGATAGCACACAAGCTGCCCCGGCCCGTGATAAGTGATGTCGCCGCCCCGGTCTATGTGATAGAGCGAAGCGCCTATGGCACGCAACTGCTCTTCGCCCAGCAGCATATTGGTTTCCTTACCGCTGCGTCCCAATGTATATACATGGGGATGTTCGCAGAGTACGATACGGTTCACATACTCCTCTCCTGCCTGCTTGGCATGCACAAGCGCATCGAAACACGCCGTCTGCCTGTCCCACGCCTCGGCGTAGGGAACGGTTTTCCAATCAGATATTTCCAGTTTCATAAGACAAACATACTATTTTACCGCCCAACCGCACGTGGCATGATTGGAGCACATGTCCGGAGCTTCATCCGGTCTATGCAAAGATACGAAATCCCGGAATTATACAAGCATCCCGGGCACAGGCTTTTTTCATAATCTGACAATCGTCAAAGCACGGAGATTATTTTTCGGACGAAAGCATGCATTACCTCCCCCCTATTTTATAATTTTGTTGCCACATTATATATATAATATAAATTGAAGAGCATGAAGAAAATCGTTGTAGCACCGGACTCGTTCAAAGGCTCCCTGACTTCGGCCGAAGTGGCCGATGCCGTGGAAAGAGGAATCAAGGATGTTTTCCCGCAGTGCAATGTTGTTAAAGCCGGTGTGGCAGACGGGGGCGAGGGAACCGTAGAGGCCATTGTCAAAGCGGTGGGAGGAGATATGTACGCAGCCTCCGTTACAGACCCCTTGGGCAGACCGGTAAAGGCAGCCTACGGCATTGTAAGGTCAGGCGGCGTGAAAACCGCCGTTATGGAAATGTCTGCCGCCAGCGGACTGCCGCTCCTGCTTCCCGACGAACTGAACCCGTGGATTACTTCTACGTACGGAACCGGCGAGATGATTTCTGACGCGCTGAACAGGGGATGCCGTAAATTCCTGGTCGGAATAGGCGGCAGCGCCACCAATGATGCAGGCACGGGCATGCTCTCCGCATTGGGAGTGAGGTTTCTCGACAGCCGCGGACAAAGGCTGAAAGGCTGCGGCAGGGATTTGGAATCCATTGCCCGGATAGACATGTCGTCTCTGATGCCCGCAGCACGAGAGTCCGAATTTATCGTGGCTTGCGATGTCAACACCCCCTTTTGCGGACCGGACGGAGCGGCCCGTGTCTTTGCTCCCCAGAAAGGAGCAGACCCTCAAACCGCGGAAGCCCTGGACCGCGGCATGCGTTCCTTCGCCCGGGTGATAGCCGGACAGTTCCAGACCGACATAGTACCCCTGAGCGGAGCCGGTGCAGCCGGCGGATTAGGCGGCGCTTCAAAGCCTTTTTAAATGCCAGGCTGACCGCAGGGATTGAAATGGTGCTCGACGCCATTGCATTCGACTCGCTTCTCGAAGGAGCGTCCCTCGTCATCACGGGCGAGGGACGGATAGACGCCCAGACAGCAGCGGGAAAGACAGCAGCAGGAGTGCTGAGGCATGCCGCACGGAAAGGAATCCCCGTCATCGCCATAGGCGGGTCCGTAGCAATGTGCCGGGAGCTTAAAGAGATGGGATTTATCGGCATATATTCCATCATAAACGCTCCGGTGAGCCTTGAACAAGCCATGCGGCAGGATTGGGCCACTGCCCGCATCCGATACACGGTAGAGCAAATCCTGACCACCATGAAACATTGCGCCGGGACATTGTTGTTTCAAAAAGGCGGAGATTGAAAAATAAAAGTGTAACTTTGCACGGACCAAAAACGACAACGCTTATGGAATTCCCACACGTCGACCTCCCCGTAGACCTGATTGCATGGACAGATGTCACGGAAGACATCCTGAACATCTACAAGCAATCGTGCCGGCTGAAAGCATGTATCTTCGCCTTGTGCACCGAAGGTTCCATCACGGTATCCATCAATCTTATAGATACCGAAATCAAGCAAGGCGACTTCATCATACTGCTTCCGGGCACCATCATCCAGTTTCACGGGCAGAAGGAGAAAGTGCGCATCTGCTTTGCCGGATTTTCCGAACATTGCCTCAACGGAGTCAACATCATCCAGTCCACCATGAGCTCGTACTCCAAGATTATAGAAGCTCCCGTGATACCGCTCAACGAAACCGTCGCTTCCTATTTCCGGGATTACTTCGCATTGCTTGCCCGCATATCCACCGGGCCGTACATGCCCAAGACGCGAATGGCGCAGAACGTGCTGGACACCCTGCTTTATGGTGTCAACGAGCTATACAGCAGCCGTTCCGACTCCCAAAACAGGATTAAAAGCCGGAAAGAGGAAATCTGCCGTGAGTTTATACAACTGGTCATCGAGAACTACACCACCGAACGCCGCGCGCAGTTCTATGCCGCGAAACTGGGCATATCGCTGCAACACCTCAGCACCACCATCAAGCAGGTGACCGGGAAGAATGTGCTGGACCTCATTGCGCATGTCGTCATCATCGACATAAAAGCCAAGCTGAAATCCACGGACATGACCATCCAGGAAATAGCCTATTCGCTGAACTTCCCCAGCGCCTCGTTCTTCGGCAAGTATTTCAAGCGGCACTTGGGAATGAGCCCGCTGGAATACAGAAACAGCTAACCCCCTACCCCTTCACCGGCATGATGCAGGAGAGCGCTATGACCGTTACAGCCAGCATGGGCGTCAACAGTATTCCGTACACCGGATAGAGAATGCCCGCAGCTACCAGCACGCCTGCCAGATGAAAGGCCATTGTCCGGAAAAAGTTACGGCGCATCAGCCGGAGCGTATGGCGGGACAGGTCGAACAGCCGGGGGAGCGACTGCAAATCGGCGGATTTCATCACTATCATAGCCTTGTCCGTCAGTCCATCACCGGCACTTGCACCCGCAGCAATACTTACATCGGCGGCAGCCAGCGCCTGTGCGTCGTTGACGCCGTCGCCCACCATAACCACCTTCTTCCCCTGCAAGCGGAGTTCGCAGATAAAGGCCTCCTTATCCTCCGGCTGGGCGTCGGACATGTAACGGATGATACCCAGCTTCCCCGCTATGGCCGAAGCGGTACGCTCACCGTCGCCCGTCAGCATACAGATGTCCAGCCCCTGCCCCCTCAGCTCTTTGACTACACCGGAAGCGGTCGCTTTCAGTCTGTCCTTGACGGCTATTATGGCAAGCAGCTCATCCTCACGCCCGAAGTAAACGATGCTGTTTCCCTCCGATTCATACTCCACCAGCATATCTCCCAGCACATCGGAAAGATAAGCCCGATAGTCTTTCAGCAGCTTATGGCTGCCTACCCAATATTCCGTACCGTTGCAGAGGGACTTCACCCCCTTGCCTTTCAGCACCCCGCAGCCGTCCAACGGTGCGGGAGTTATGCGTTCTTCGCGCAGGGCGGCGGTAATGGCTGCTGCCAGCGGGTCGGGCGAGTTCATTTCCGTGGCCAGCAATATCCGCTTGAAATCCTCTTCCTGATACTGCGCCCACAGCCAGGCGGTGACCGTAGGCTGCCCCTCGGTCAGCGTGCCGGTCTTGTCAAAGACCACTACATCGGCCTTGTCCAGCCGCTCCAGTGCCAGGGAGTCCTTTATCCGGATGTGCATATCGGCAGCCCTGCCTATGCCGCGCGTCAGGGCAAGCGGAGCGACCAGCCCCAGCGCACACGGGCAGGCGACGATAAAAACGGAAACGACCGCATAGAACGCATGCGGCACAGCGGTCATACCGCCCCAGAATATCCAGATAAAAAACACGGCAACCGCCGTTCCCGCCAGGACGGGAAAGAAAATCCGGGCTATGCGGTCTGCACCGTGCCGCTCTTCGGGCAGGAAGCGGAACACCTTGCCGGTGAGCCCCACCGCTACAACCAGCACCGCCACTTCGTAGTAGACATACGGGTGAAGCCCTACCCTGAGCCAATAGTCTGGAAAGAACGTGTTGAACAGACTGAAAAGGAAAGCAACGGAAGCGCCGAAGGCAATCAGCGTATCCAGCCCAATGCGCCCCGCACAAAGCTGCTTCCGGGCGGCCGCATAGAAAGCGTTTCCCGGAAACAGCAGCACAAGGGCAGCCAGCAACATCTGTATTTCGTTGACATAGGGCACCTCACCGCCGAAGACGGAAAGCAGCGACAGCAATACGGCAAGCACCCACGCAGCGGCGGCCTTCATCTTCAGGCAGCGGTACCGGCTGTTCCGCTCTTCCATCTCACGGTGTTCCATACTACCGGCATGTTCCGCGCCGTGCAGTTTCTGCGCAGAACATACGTTCTTCAATATATTGTTCATTCTATATAAACTTTAGGGGGTTGTTACTCTGAACTTAGTAAACAACCGGAACGGAGCGTTTGTTCAATTCCTCCTTCCCCTCCGGCCTGCATGCAAGCTGTGGCGCGCATTGCGGAACGGGAATATCCGTCTTGTGAGGCGCACGGGCGGGGATTGCCGGAGATAGGAAGTTTTAACCGCCTGCCGGGATTATTTTTTTCCTTTTTATGCGTGGAGTTCACTAATAAGTTCTATATTTGTCGATAAAGTTTCCTGAATGAAATGTTGTTTTATAAACGAAATCCAATATGAAAAAACAAACTGTCAGCCTACTTGTCCTTCTGCTTGCGGCAAGCGGCTTTTTCTTTTCCTGTGGTAACACCATGAACAAAAACGCCGGAGCGCTGGAGTTCGACAGCATACAAGTGAACGAAACCGCCCATCTCTTCGGTGATACCGCCAAGCCGGCATGCAACCTCATCATTAACCTTGCGTATGCTTCCCAATCTTCGGACGGGAAGATGAAGGACAGCCTGAACACCTATTTCCTCTCCGCCTGCTTCGGCGAGAAGTACATGGGCATGACTCCCGAAGAAGCCGTAAAGAAGTACACCGAAAAGTACGTGGGCGACTACCGCAAAGACCTGGAACCGATGTACCGCAAAGACGAGCAGGACAAGGAGAATGCCGGAGAGATAGGGGCATGGTATTCCTACTATAAAGGCATCGAAAGCCATGTGCAACTGTACACCGGACATCTGCTCGTTTACCGCATCGACTACAACGAATACACCGGCGGCGCACACGGCATCTATATGTCCACCTTCCTCAACCTCGACCTGCGCACACTCGCTCCCATCCGCCTGGACGACCTGTTTGCCGGCGACTACAAGGAACAGCTCACCGACCTCCTTTGGAACCAGCTTATGGCGGACAACAAAGTAGCCACCCGCCAGGAACTGGAAGATATGGGATACGTCACCACCGGCGACCTCACGCCGACCGAGAACTTCTACCTGGGCAAGGACGGCATCACATTCTATTACAATGTCTACGACATCGCCCCCTACGTAATGGGCCCCGTAAAGATAACACTACCGTACGAAATGATGCAGCACCTGCTGAGCGACGAAACAATGGCGCTGAACGACGTGCGCAACCCATAACCCATAACTTTTATAACTCATAACACAACAATGGAACTTATCCTGAAATACTTTCCCGACCTGACAGAGGAGCAGAAAAGGCAGTTCGCCGCCCTCTACGACCTCTATACGGACTGGAACTCCAAAATAAACGTCATCTCGCGTAAAGACATTGAAAACCTGTACGAGCACCACGTGCTCCACTCCCTGGGCATAGCCAAGGTAATCCGCTTCAAGCCGGGTACGAAAGTCATGGACTTAGGCACGGGAGGCGGCTTTCCGGGCATCCCGCTGGCGATACTCTTTCCCGAAGTGCAGTTTCACCTGGTGGACAGCATCGGCAAGAAAGTGCGCGTGGCCACCGAGATAGCCGGCAGCATCGGACTGAAAAACGTAACCACCCGCCATGCACGCGCCGAGGAGGAGAAACAACTGTTCGACTTCGTGGTGAGCCGTGCCGTAATGCCCCTTACCGACTTGCTGAAAATAATCCGCAAGAATATCTCGCCCAAACAGCAGAACGCACTGCCCAACGGACTCATCTGCCTCAAAGGCGGAGAGCTGGAGAGAGAGACGATGCCCGTGAAGAACAAAACCACGATGTGGAACCTCAAGGAATTCTTCGGGGAAGAGTTCTTCGAGACCAAAAAGGTGGTGTACGTGGCAAACTGAACGAGCACTCCGGAAAGCTAATGTAGCACTTTAGAAAGCTGAAGTGGCACTCTGGAGAGCTAATGTAGCACTTTAGAAAATTAATGTAGCACTTTAGAAACCGTAACAAACAACCTATCGAATTAAACGCCTATATATACGCCATGAAGATAAAGAGATTTGAATTTAACATGTTCCCGGAAAACTGCTACGTGCTGTGGGACGAAACCCTGGAAGCCGTAGTTATCGATCCCGGCTGTTTCTACGAAGAAGAGAAACAGGCTTTAAAGAACTTTATCATCAGCAACGGGCTGCAAGTGAAGCACCTGCTGAACACGCACCTGCACCTGGACCACATCTTCGGCAACCCCTTCATGCTGAAAGAATTCGGACTGAAAGCGGAAGCCAACCAGGCGGATGAGTTCTGGATTGACGAAGCACCCAAGCAAAGCCGCATGTTCGGTTTCCAGTTGCCGGAACCGCCCGTACCGCTGGGCACTTACCTGCACGATGGAGACATCATCACCTTCGGCCATACGGAGCTGGAAGCCATCCACGTGCCGGGACACTCGCCGGGCAGCCTGGTGTACTACTGCGCGGCAGAGCACTGCATGTTCTCCGGCGATGTACTGTTCCAGGGCAGCATCGGCCGTGCCGACCTTGCCGGCGGCAACTTCGACGAACTGATAGAACACATATGCAGCCGCCTGTTCATACTGCCCAGCGAAACGGTTGTCTATCCGGGGCACGGAGCCCCCACAACCATCGGCACCGAAAAGGCGGAGAACCCGTTCTTCAGGTAAGCCTCCCCCCGTTCTCCGGATAAAAAAGCCCGCCGCAGAAAGCGCAGGACACCGGCCCTTCCGTAGCAGACGCAAGTACCGGTCCGCCCCCTGCGGCGAAAACAATAAACTTCTAAATCATTACCGTTATGAAAAACGACCTATTGGCTAACCGCCACATCGGCATCAGCAAAAAGGACGAAGAGCAGATGCTCCGCAAAATCGGAGTGAGCAGCCTGGACGAGCTGATTGATAAAACCATCCCCGCGAATATCCGCCTCAAAAAACCGCTGGCACTGCCCGAAGCCATGACCGAATACGAGTTCGGACAGCACATCGCGGCGCTGGCAGCCAAAAACAAACTCTACACCACTTACATCGGCATGGGGTGGTACAACACCGTGACGCCTGCCGTAATCCAGCGCAACGTGTTCGAGAACCCCGTTTGGTACACCTCCTATACGCCCTACCAGACCGAAGTGTCGCAAGGACGCCTGGAAGCCCTCTTGAACTTCCAGACCGCCGTATGCGACCTCACCGGCATGCCCCTTGCCAACTGCTCCCTGCTGGACGAGGCAACCGCCGCCGCCGAAGCCGTGACGATGATGTACGCCCTGCGCCCGCGCGATATGCAGAAGTCGGGAGCCAACGTGGTGTTCGTGGACGAAAGCGTATTCCCGCAGACACTTGCCGTTGTCACCACCCGCGCCATCCCGCAGGGCATCCGGATACGCACGGGCAAGTACGGCGAGACGGAACTCACGCCCGACACCTTTGCCTGCATAGTGCAGTATCCGAATGCCGGCGGAAACATAGAAGACTACCGCGCATTCGTGGAGAAAGCGCACGCCGCAGGCTGCAAAGTGGCGGTTGCCGCCGATATACTGAGCCTCGCCCTGCTCACCCCGCCGGGAGAATGGGGAGCGGACATCGTATTCGGAACCACCCAGCGGCTGGGTACGCCGATGTTCTACGGCGGCCCGTCGGCAGCTTATTTCGCCACACGCGACGAGTACAAGCGCAACATGCCGGGACGCATCATCGGCTGGTCCAAAGACAAATACGGAAAACTGTGCTACCGCATGGCGCTGCAAACCCGCGAACAGCACATCAAGCGTGAAAAGGCCACTTCCAACATCTGTACCGCGCAGGCATTGCTGGCCACGATGGCAGGCTTCTATGCCGTATACCACGGGCCGGAAGGCATCCGCACCATTGCCGGACGCATCCACAGCATCGCCGCATTCCTGGAACAGGAAATCAATAAATTAGGATACAGGCAGATGAATGCCCAATACTTCGACACGCTCCGCTTCGCCCTGCCCGACAATGTATCGGCACAGCAGGTGCGCACCGTTGCCCTGAGCAAGGAAGTAAACCTGCGCTACTTCAAGAACGGCGACGTGGGCATGAGCATTGACGAAACCACCGACCTCGCCGCAGTAAACGTACTGCTCTCCATTTTCGGCATCGCCGCCGGAAAGGACTATACCAAAGCCGCCGACATCCCCGAAAGCTGCACCATTGCGGAAGCGTTCCGCCGTCAGAGCGCGTACCTGACGCACGAGGTGTTCAACAAATACCACACGGAGACGGAGATGATGCGCTACATCAAGCGCCTCGACCGCAAGGACATCTCACTGGCACACTCCATGATTTCCCTCGGCTCGTGCACCATGAAACTGAATGCCGCCGCAGAGATGCTGCCGCTCAGCCGTCCGGAATTCATGGGCATGCACCCGCTTGTTCCCGAAGACCAGGCGGCCGGATACCGCGAACTGATTCACAACCTGAGTGAAGAGCTGAAAGTCATCACCGGATTTGCCGGAGTAAGCCTGCAACCCAATTCCGGCGCTGCCGGAGAGTATGCGGGGCTGCGCGTAATCCGCGCCTATCAGGAGAGCATCGGGCAGGGACACCGCAACAAGGTGCTGATACCCGCTTCGGCGCACGGCACCAACCCGGCTTCCGCCGTCCAGGCCGGTTTCACCACCGTTACCTGCGCCTGCGACGAACAGGGCAACGTTGACATGGCCGACCTCCGCGCCAAAGCCGAAGAGAACAAGGACAGCCTTGCCGCGCTGATGATTACCTACCCCTCCACCCACGGCATCTTTGAAACGGAAATCGTGGAAATCTGCCAGATTATCCATGCCTGCGGCGCGCAGGTGTATATGGACGGCGCCAACATGAATGCACAGGTGGGGCTGACCAACCCCGGATTTATCGGCGCCGATGTCTGCCACCTGAACCTGCACAAAACGTTCGCCTCTCCTCACGGTGGCGGCGGACCGGGCGTAGGCCCATCTGCGTGGCAGAGCATCTGGTTCCGTTCCTGCCGGGACACGGACTGTTCGGCAATGCCGCCAATGAAGTAGCGGCAGCACCCTTCGGCAGCGCGGGCATCCTGCCCATCACCTACGGCTACATCCGCATGATGGGTGCGGAAGGGCTGGCACGCGCCACCCAAACGGCTATCCTGAACGCCAACTACCTGGCTGCATGCTTCAAGGATACCTACGGCATCGTTTATCGCGGGGCAAACGGCTTTGTCGGCCACGAAATGATACTGGAGTGCCGCAAGGTGCACGAGGAAACGGGCATCAGCGAAAACGACATCGCCAAGCGACTGATGGACTACGGCTATCATGCGCCTACCCTCTCCTTCCCCGTTCACGGCACGCTGATGATAGAGCCCACGGAGAGCGAAAGCCTTGCCGAACTGGATAACTTCGTACACGTAATGCTCGCCATCTGGCAGGAGATTCAGGAAGTGAAGAACGGCGAAGCGGACAAGACCGACAATGTGCTGGTAAATGCCCCGCATCCCGAATACGAAGTGGTGGCCGATACATGGGAGCACAGCTATACCCGGCAGAAAGCCGCCTATCCGATAGAAAGCGTACGCGACAACAAGTTCTGGGTGAACGTGGCACGGGTGGACAATACGTTGGGCGACCGCAAACTGCTGCCTACGTGCTACGGGTGCTTCGAATAGGGTAGTGAAATATACCCGATGATTTTTTTAGGCACGGATTACACGGAATTCACGGATTTACTTGATTTTTTCTGTTTCTGCGAACTCTGTGTAATTCGTGAAATCCGTGAAACCTGTGTAATCTGCGAAATCCGTGTAATCCGTGCCTGAAAAAAAATACATACCATTTGTTTCTTTGTTTATATATCCCCCCTGCTTTTATGCCACAAATAAGTCTATGAGTACCACTCACAAAAGAAAAAGGAACGGTCTCTTCTACAGCAGAGGCGAAGAAACGGTCAACAGCCTGTCTCACGGCATAGGCATCTCGATGGCGGTCATTATCGGGGGATTCTTCCTGATGAAATGCTACCGGGCACAAGACCCGTGGGCGATACTCGGCATGTGGCTCTACCTGTTCGGTATGGGCGGCTCCTACCTGTCCTCCACCCTTTACCACTCCCTGAAGCACCATAACCCGTGGAAACGGCGGTTGCGCCATTGGGACCACGCGGCTATCTACTGGCACATTGCCGGAAGCTTCTCTCCCGTTACGCTGATTGCCTTGCGCGATGAGGGGCTATGGGGCTGGGGACTGTTCTGCTTTTGTCTGGTTGTGCGCCGTTGCGGGCACTATCATCAGCTTCCGCAAAATGAAAGAACACAGCTATGTGGAAACGGTGTGCTACATCCTTATGGGGCTGTCCGTGCTGGTGGTGTTCAAGCAGCTTTTTGCCGTTGCGCCCGTATCCTGCTATTGGATTATCGGCGAAGGGGTATGCTATATAGGCGGTGCGGCGTTGTATTCCATACGCAGCGTGCGCTATATGCACTCGGCTTTTCATTTCTTCGTACTGGCAGGGTCGGGCTGCCACCTTGTTGCCGTATGGTACATTCTGACGGGGATATAAACAGGCTCTCCGCCTATACATGATACATGCACCGTCAGCGGATTACGGTCACCGTGCCTGCCGCCAGCTTCTTCTCTTTCACGGGAGCGTCCGCAGGGGCATAGCCCAAGGCGGCACAGCCGTACACACGGTGATTTTCGGGGATGCCGAGGCGGGTGAGGAAAGCACGCACGTCGGGGTCGTCGCAGGTCTGCCCCAATTGGTTAATCCAGCAAGAGCCGATGCCCAAAGACTTGGCGGCAAGGAAAATATTCTGCAAGGCACATGCGCAGTCCATAGACGCCCACCAGCGGGTAGGCTCGTTGGAGACGATGACCAGCGTCGGAGCATGGTAATAGCAACAATAGGTTTCGCTATGTCCGCGCTCCTGCAAATGAGGGTCGTCGCTCTTGGCAAAAGCGCCTTTTATCTTTTCATTCAGTTCGGTCAGCACGGCGGCATCCTGGATGGCGGTGAAATGCCACGTCTGGAAGTTCATGCCGCTGGGGGCATACGCTGCCGCTTCCAGTATAAGGTTCAAATCTCCGGCAGAAACCTGCCGTTCCGTATAAGTACGCACGCTGCGGCGCGACTTGATGTTTTCCAATACTTCGTTGCTCATTGTCAGGATATATGTTTTTTTATGTAAGGAGAGTAAATGCGTCAAGTTTCAGTCTGCCGTTCCGCCCATACGGCGCTAAACAGACGGTCAGCGCTTCACCAATCCTATCTTTACGTTCAGTTTAAAGTAATACACACCGTTCTCCCGCTCCAGGAAGCCGTATTTGTCCTTATCTACCGAACCCTTCTCGAAACGGGTGTTCCGGTAAAGGAAGTCGGCAAAGGTCTGCCGGTCGGACTTATGGTAGCAGAGCACCCCGCCGTCTCCATTGGTCAGCAGCATGCCTTCCACGGCAGAGTCCGTACCGTTGTAAATCTTTGCCGGACGCATGCCCGTTGCAAGCGCCAGCAGGAACTGCTTCATCTTGAACTCGTAGAAGCGGTGCTTGTTTATCAGTTCGTCCTTGATTTTCAGTGGATTCATCTCCTTAATGCGTTCCGTCAGTTCGGCAACACGGGTAATGCCGTCCAGGTGCATGATACGCACCATCTCGGCCAGCATGCGGGGGAAGTGGAGGTCTATCATCAGCAGGTTGCAGCGGAACACACGGTCGGCAACGTCGGAATACTTCAACACGCCGCCCAGACGCTCAATCATCATCATGCGTTCTGCCACTTCCGTAGGAGATTCCGGCAGGGCGTTCACCTTGTTTACCGTGGGCACGGCAAACTTCACGCCGCTCTGCTCCAGCTTCAGATTGGCCGTGCGCCCGCCGTCCAGCAAAGGATTCATGCGGCTGAGACGACAACGGACGGTGAAGCCCGTGAGCGGAGCGTCCGCACTCCAGAAAGCTACGGAGAAGTCGGTACGGTCATCGGTTCTGGACTCCAAGTCGTAGATGTTCACAGCATCCAGAAAGGCTTCCAGCCCTTCGGAAACTTCCACCGCATCGCCTTGCTCATTTCTGAGCAGATGGAGTATGATTTCCGCCGCATCGCCAAAGTCCGCACGGGGAAACGAAAGCGGCTCTTTTCCTGCCGATGCGGTAAACGTACCGTCATTCTCCACCGTACCGCTAACAATGCGCACATCCTCTTCCCCGATATAATAGCGGCGCGTGCCGTCATGTTCCTCTCTCTGTATCAGCGCCACAGGCCAATACTTCCTATCATCTCTCTGCGCGTCCGGCGTTCCCAGAAAGACCTTCCCGTCCGCCAGCAGACGGAAGAAGGTATACAGTTCGCCCAGCTCGCGCTTGGTTGCTTCAAATGCCATATCAACTCGATTTTGATTAAATAAGTGTGCAAAGATAAGTAAATCCGTACAAAAGATGTGGAAAACCCGGAGACTTTACGCTTCCTCAAAACGTAAAGTCTCCACCTTCTCCAGACGCGCCCTCAACTTGGGCATTGCCGACTTGCGGATGCGGAGCGTCATGCGGCAGTCCATGTCGTACGACTGCTCCAGCATCTCCGGCTCCTCTTCCTTGACAATGCGCATCACATCGTTCATGAAAGGATACTCGAAAAGGACGGTCACCGTTTCGTCCACCGTCTTTTCAATGACGGTGGCGGCAGCGATAGCCTCGGCAGCGGCAGCCTTATAAGCCACTATCAGTCCGCTGGTTCCCAGCTTTATACCGCCGAAATAACGGACTACGACAATCAGGATGTCCGTCAGTCCGTTCGAGTTTATCTGCCCCAGGATGGGCTTTCCCGCCGTACCGGACGGTTCGCCGTTGTCATTGGCACGGAAATCCTTGCGCTCGTGCCCCAGCATATAGGCATAACACACGTGGCGGGCATCGTAGTATTTCTTCTGATAAGTTTCCAGATGCGCCTTTACTTCTTCAACCGTACGCACCGGCAAGGCAATAGCGATAAACTTGCTGCGCTTCTCGGTATAAATTCCCTCGGACGGGACGGCTATGGTTTTATACGTATCTTCGCTCATGCCGCAAAGATACTACACTTTTTGCTATCCGCCTTTTGATAGCCGGCAAAAAAAACTTTATCGCGGCAGAAGAAAGAGCCGCTTTTCAGCCGATGCGCCTCCTCACCAGTTGCAGCAACGGCTTCGCCGCAATTATCAGTGTTACGGCAGTAAGTATCATCAGTACGCCGAGCATGATGCGCGGAGTGAGCTGCTCGCCAAACACCACTACGCCGAAGAACAGCGCCGTCACCGGTTCCAGCGCCCCCAATATGGCAGCCGGCGTGGAGCCGATGAGGTGGATGGAGAGCGTCATCAGCACCAACGAAATGATAGTGGGAAACAAAGCCAGCGAAAGGACATTTGCCCACAGCACCGGCGAAGGGACGGGCTGCAAAGCCGTGCAAAAGTCCAGACGCACCACATAGATGCTGATGCCGAAGAGCAAAGCATAGAAAGTGAGTTTCGCCGTAGGCAGCTCCTTGAGTGAAGAGCGGTTCACGCCGACGATGTATATGGCGTAGGTCAGCGAGGAGAGAATAACGAACAGTACGCCCAGCATGCTCAACGTCTTCCCGTCCCCACCCTCGTACAGCAGGGAGATGCCCGTAAATGCCAGCGCTATGGAGAACATCGTGATGAAGGAGACCTTCTCGTGGAAAAACACCGCCATGATGATGGCAACCAGCACCGGATAGACAAACAGGATGGTGGACGCAATGCCTGCATCCATGTAGTTATAGCTCTCGAAGAGAAAGAACGAGGAAAAGGAGAACAGCAGCCCCATTACCGCCAGCGGAAGTATATCCGTCTTCTTCAGCGCAAAGGACTGTTTCTTCACCTTCATCAGGATGCCCAGCATCACAACAGCGAAAAAGTAACGGTAAAAGAGGACGGAGTCCACACTCATTCCCGCCCCGTACAAGGGCAATGCAAACAACGGGTTCATGCCGTAACTGGCAGCGGCAACGGCTCCGTAAGTAAATCCTTTAAGACGATTATTGGTCATGACAGTATCTCTTTCTGAAAAATCGGGCGCAAAGATACCGCTTTTATTGATACTTAGCTCCATGAAGAACTAAAAAGAATCCTGCACAACGCAAGCATGCCGCAAGGGAATTGTTCATGCTCCGTTCTTCATTTTATAATACAGGATACCCACCGCGTCCGCCAGCAGCCAACCGATGGGAATAGACCACCAGATGCCCGTTACCCCGACAGAAGGAATAGCCGCCAGTAGGTAGGAAAGCGCCACGCGAGTGCCCAGCGAAATCACCGTGAGCACTACCGACATCCCCGGCTTCCGGACAGCCCGGTAATAGCCGTAAAGCAGGAACAGAATGCCGATGCCGCAGTAAAACGCACCCTCTATGCGCAGGTACTCCACTCCGGTAGCAAGGATTTCCGTTTCGCCCGGATGAACGAAAATCAGCATCAGCGGTTCTGCAAAGACGAACACGAGCACGGAGACGATAATCGAAAAGATAACCGTAGTAAGCAAGGCGCTGCGGACACCCTGGCGGATACGCCCGTAACGTTTCGCCCCGAAGTTCTGCGCGATGAAAGTGGAAAAGGCGTTCCCGAACTCCTGCACGGGCATGTATGCAAAGGAGTCTATCTTGACGGCAGCGGCAAAGGCGGCCATGACTGCCGTGCCGAAGCTGTTGACCAGCCCCTGTATCATCAGGATGCCGAAATTCATGACCGACTGCTGCACACAGGTCAGTGTGGAGAAAGAGACTATCTCTTTCAGGCTGCCACGGTCGAAGCGCATGTCTCCGATATGCAGCCGCAGTTCCGGACGCTTCCTCCAGGTATAGAGCATAATTCCCGCAGAAGCGACTCCCTGTGCCATGACCGTGGCTATCGCAGCCCCCTCGATGCCCCAGTCCAGTTGCAGGATGAAAAACAGGTCGAGAACGATATTCAGTGCCACAGAGAGTGCCAGAAACCAGAGAGGAGTTACCGAATCTCCCACCGCGCGCAGCATCGCCGCATAGAAATTATAGATAAACGTAAAGACAATGCCGCAAAAGATTATCCACAGGTAACCGCGCATCATGCCGTAAATGTCCTGCGGCACTTGCAGCAAACGGAGAATGGGGTCCAGCCATACGAATACCGCCATATTCAGCACGCACGTGACCACCCCTATCAGTACGAACGACACGAAAATGCTGCGGCGCAGGGCGGAATGGTTTCCCGCACCGTAATGCAGCGAGAATACCGTGCCGCTGCCGATAGACAAACCGAGAAGGATGGAGATAAGGAAGACCATCAGCGTATACGCCGACCCTACCGCCGCCAGTGCATCTGCCCCGATACACTGCCCTACAATCAGCGTATCGGCTATGTTATAGCACTGTTGCAGCAACGAACCCGCCATCATAGGCAGGGTGAAACGCAACAACGTACCCGTTATGCCACCCCGGGTAAGGTCTCCGTTCCGTAACATGATTGTTCACACCCTCTCTCAGGCAATGCCCAGCAACTTCACTTCGAATATCAGTGTGGAGAAAGCCGGAATAGGCCCGCTGGTGCGTGTGCCGTATCCCACGGTGTACGGGATGTAGACCATCCAGTGGTCGCCCACGCGCATCTGCTGCAAGGCTATCTGCCAGCCGTCGATTACTTCGTTCAGCCGGAAAGCTTCCGGACAGTTGCGCTTCCAGGAATTGTCAAACTCCCTGCCGTTAATGAGCGTTCCCTTGTAATGCACCGACACAATACTGTTCGGGCGAGGAGTAGCGCTACTGCCCTGCCCGCTTTCCAGAATACGGTAAAGCACGCCGGCAGCCAACTCCTTTACGCCTTCTTCGGTACGCAGATTTTGCAGGAACTGTTCGTTCTTCAGTTTGTATTCTTCCTTTTTGCCCATATCGTTCTTTTGGTTTTAATAACTAATGCCGAATAACGGTATCTTATTTTGACGGCAAAGGTCGGCATTTTCCGTATACCGGAAAAGGGAATGGCAATATAAAATAGCGAAGGTGCATCAAAACCTGCCAAGTTTCCATGCACCTTCTTCGTATCCGTTCTTTAAAATGATATCTGAATCAGTCCAGTTTATGAATCACCAGTCCCGAACGCAGCTTCGGTTCAAACCAAGTGGTCTTGGGCGGCATGATATTGCCCGTATCGGCAATGTCCATCAGCTGCTTCATGGACACAGGATAAAGCGCCAAAGCCACTTTCATCTCACCGCTGTCCACCCGCTTCTTCAATTCGCCCAGCCCGCGGATACCGCCGACAAAGTCGATACGCTTGTCGGAACGGAGGTCTTTGATACCGAGGATTTCATCCAGTATCAGGTTGGACGAAATGGTAACATCCAGCACGCCGATAGGGTCATTGTCGTTGTAAGTGCCCGGCTTTGCCGTAAGGCTGTACCACTTGCCGTCCAGGTAAAGGGAGAAGTTATGAAGGCCTGCCGGCTTGTAGATTTCCGTTCCTTTCTCTTCTACCGTGAAGTTCTTGCCTACGGCAGCCAGGAATTCTCCGGGAGTCAACCCGTTCAGGTCCTTCACCACGCGGTTGTAGTCGATGATAGTCAACTGGTTGGCGGGGAAACAGACTGCCATGAAGTAGTTGTACTCCTCGTCTCCGCGATGATTGGGATTCTGTCCGGCCTTCTCCGCACCCACCAGGGCTGCGGCTGCACTGCGGTGGTGTCCGTCGGCAATGTAAAGTGCCGGCATCTTGGCGAATTCTTTGGTTATGACCTCAATATCTTCCTGCCGGTCGATAATCCAGAATGTATGGCCGAAACCGTCGTCCGGAGCCACAAAGTCGTAAACAGGCTTCTGTGCCGTGTAACGGGCAATGACCGCATCCAGCACTGCATTGTCGGGATAAGCGAAGAATACGGGCTCGATGTTGGCATTGTTCACACGGACATGCTTCATGCGGTCTTCTTCCTTGTCGCGGCGAGTAAGCTCATGCTTCTTGATAACGCCGTTCATATAATCGGGCACGTATGCGCCCACTACCAAACCATATTGCGTCTTACCGTTCATGGTCTGGGCATAGACGTAATAGTTTTCTTTATCGTCCTGCACCAGCCAGCCTTTCTCCTGGAACATACGGAAGTTCTCTGCAGCTTTCTGATAAACACGTTCGTCATGCTCGTCCGTACCGACCGGAAAATCTATTTCGGGCTTGATAATGTGATACAGGGATTTTTCGTTTCCTGCCGCTTCTTCACGCGCTTCGGCGGAATTCAGGACGTCGTACGGACGGGATGCCACCTGCTCTACCAAATCCTGAGGGGGACGAATCCCTTTAAAAGGTTTTATTGTTGCCATGGTTGTCTGAGTATAAATCCATTACTTATTTACGCGGAACTTTTCGCAGCCGTCTTTCAGGAAGCCTACAATCTGTCTGGCAGCGGCAATGCCGGCATTGATATTGGCTTCGGCCGTCTGCGCGCCCATCTTCTTCGGTGTGGAGAAGTAACGGCCGGCAAACTTGGCGGCAAATGTATCATTGGCTGCAGGCATAATATCGGTCATGTACTTCAAGTCGGCACGCTCTTCCATCAGCTGGATAAGCTCGGCTTCATTGATGACTTCCTTACGGGCTGTGTTCACCAGCAGTCCGCCTTTCGGCATCCTGCCCACCAAAGCATAATTAATGGAGTTCTTGGTTTCCGCCGTTGCGGGAATGTGCAGCGAAACGATGTCGCAGGCAGAATAAAGTTCCTCGGCCGAAGCCACAGCCTTTACACCGTCTTTCTCGATAACCTCTTTCGGGCAGAAAGCGTCGAATGCGTAAATATCCATACCGAAACCTTTGGCTATGCGGGCTACATTGCGGCCTACGTTACCGTAAGCATGAATGCCCAACTTCTTGCCTTTCAGCTCCGTACCGGAAGTACCGTTGTACAGATTGCGGACAGCCATTACCATAAGCCCGAAAGCCAGTTCGGCCACAGCGTTGGAGTTCTGCCCCGGAGTGTTCATCACACATACATTGTGGGCGGTTGCGGCATCCAAGTCCACATTGTCATATCCCGCACCGGCACGCACTACGATTTTCAGCTCTTTGGCGGCATCCAAAACCTCGGCATCAATAATGTCGCTGCGGATAATAATGGCATTGGCATCTTTCACGGCTTCCAGCAATTTTGCCTTATCGCCATATTTTTCCAGCAAGGCAAGTTCATAGCCTGCTGCTTCAATTTCTTTGCGAATACCGTCTACTGCAACTTTTGCAAACGGCTTGTCTGTTGCAACTAATACTTTCATGATTCAATGGTATTAAAAAAAGATTCACCACAGAACCGCACGAAGTTTCACAGAGTTTTCCTTTTCATTTCATCTCTGTGGGACTCTGTGCCCTCTGTGGTGAACAAATATTATTAATGAAGTTTCTCAAATTCCTGCATGCAGTCTATCAAAGCCTGTACGCTTTCTTTCGGCATGGCATTGTAGCAAGATGCACGGAAACCACCTACAGAACGGTGTCCCTTGATACCTACCATACCTCTTTCGGTAGCGAACTTCAAGAAGTCAGCCTCCAATTCCTTGTATTCGGGAGCCATCACAAAGCAGATGTTCATGCGTGAACGGTCTTCTTTGGCGGCAGTACCCACAAACATCTTGTTGCGGTCTATCTCGGCATACAGCATATCCGCCTTTTCGATGGCGCGACGTTCCATTTCCTTCACACCGCCCTGAGCCTTTATCCAGCGCAATGTCTGCAATGCCGCATAGATAGGAACAACGGGAGGAGTATTGAACATTGAACCGCCGTCGATGTGAGTCTGATAGTTCAGCATGGTCGGGATGTAGCGGGACACTTTGCCTACCGCATCATTCTTCACGATAACGAATGTTACGCCGGAAGGAGCCAGATTCTTCTGTGCACCGCCATAGATACAGATATATTTAGACACATCAATAGGACGGGAGAAAATATCGGAAGACATATCGGCAATCATAGGAACGTTTACGTTCAGGTCTTCCTTCAATTCCGTGCCATAGATAGTATTGTTGGTGGTGATATGGAAATAGTCTACATCGGCCGGTACCGTATAATCTTTCGGAATGTAAGTATAAGTGGCTTCAGCAGAAGAAGCAACCTCTACAACCTCGCCAAATCCCTTGGCTTCCTTCATGGCTTTCTTTGCCCACACACCCGTATTGAGGTAAGCGGCCTTCTTTTCGAGGAAGTTGAAAGGTATCATGCAGAATTCCAGACTTGCACCACCCCCCAGAAACAGCACCGAATAGCCTTCGGGAATGTTAAGTAGTTCTTTGAACAGTGCTACGGCTTCGTCCACTACGGGCTGGAAGTCCTTGGCGCGGTGGCTAATCTCCATAAGAGACAGACCGGATCCATTGAAATCTAAAATAGCCTTCGCCGTATCCTCTATCACCTCACGCGGAAGAATGGAAGGTCCTGCGTTGAAATTATGCTTTTTCATTTGAAGTTTGTTTTGGTTATACAATTTCGTTCGTTTATGTCTTTCGACATGGCGAAATTACGGAATTATTTCTGCATTGCAAATCTTTCCTTATAAATTTTCTTCTTTATCGCGTATTTGCCTTACTTTTTATTGGTATATACAAGAAATATACGCCAAACTGTTATGTACGCTTAACAAGGAAAGTATTAAAAAGTAAACTGAAAGATAGAAGCTGAAAAAACTTTCTACCGGGAATAAAAACTGAAAAAAAAGTGCATGATTATCAAAAACAAACTATTTTCCCATGCTTAATAACATCACCGGATATGCTTCATAACATACTGTCAACGAGCTTCTTCTATCAAAGTCTTCATCCCCTTGATTTTTTCCCCGCGCAGCAGTGTAAGCAATTGCTTCACTTTGCTGCGGCGGACTGCCACGAAAGCATAGTGCTCCTTCACATCCACCTGTCCTACATCTTCGCGCACCAGTCCGCCTTTCTTATACAGGAAGCCCACAATGTCCACCTTGTTCAGTTTGTCTTTCTTGCCTTTGCCTATATATAAGGTAGTCCAGCGGGGTTTGGCAGGCTTCGGCGTCTGCTCCGGCAATTCGAATACGGAGAGCTCCTCCGGAAGATAATCGGGCAGACGCTCTTCGGCATGCAGAAGCAGGAAAGAAGAGCCGCGCGCTTCCCAGCGTGCCGTGCGTCCGTTACGGTGCGTAAAGGCTTCTTCGTTGACGGGCATGTGATAGTGCACCACGTTGTCGATGCCCGGAATATCCAATCCGCGTGCGGCAAGGTCGGTCGATACCAGGACGGGACAACTGCCGTTGCGGAACTTATAGAGCGCCCGCTCTCGGTCGTCCTGTTCCATACCGCCGTGAAAAGCATCGCAAGGGAATTTCTTCGACTTCAGATAGGCTACCGTACGCTCCACGCTCTCGCGATAGTTCACGAATACCAGTGTAGAACGGTCGCCCAGCGTACAAAGCAGCCGGTACAATGTCTCCAGCTTGTCTTTTTCGGGAGAGATTACCTTCTGCAAGTCCAATCGTCCGGATACGGTTTCGCCCGAAAGAAAATTCAGCTTGACAACCTGCGGTGACGATTCCCCCCCGCCCACTCCGGTGAACTGCGGGATTTCCTCTGCATCCGTTGCCGACAGCAATACCCGTTTCTTCAAGGCAGGCAACTGTCCTATAACTTCCGCCATCTCGTCGTGAAAGCCGAATTCAAGGCATTTGTCGAACTCATCTATCACCAATGTGGTTACAAAGCGGGTATCGAAGTTCTGCTTCCGCAAATGGTCGTTCATACGTCCGGGAGTGCCGATGATAACGGCAGGGTTAATGCCCCTCATCGTACGGTGCTCGTCCATTGCCGGACGTCCACCGTAGCAGCTCATCGCCTTGAAAGGGACGTTCATCGACTTGAATACGTTTTCTATCTGCAAGGCAAGCTCGCGCGACGGTACGAGCACCACCGCCTGTACGCCCTGCACATCGGCTTTGAGCGATTGCACCAGCGGCAGCAGGAATGCCAGCGTCTTGCCCGACCCCGTGGGCGACAACAGGACGAGGTCCTTATCCGATTGATAGGCATCCCGCGCTGCTTCCTGCATCGGGGTGAGTTGCTCTATCCGTAAGTTACGAAGTATGTCAGATTGTTCCATAAAGTACTTTGGTTTAATGGAGCAAAGATACGAAAAGATTGGCGGAAAACGAGGTGATGGTTTATATATCACTTCGTTCTGCATGAAGTATATTGCAATTTATCCCGGTTAAACTCCCGATTTATCCCGGTTAAACTTCAAGTTTATTGAGGATAAACTTTGAGTTTAACCGGGATAAACAAAGAGTACCCACTGGAAAAACAATCAGTATGTACTGAAGAAAAAAACATATGTGTAGAAAAAGAGCCGGTACAGGCGGAGAAAAAACAATGGCAGCAATATGGCTGACTTAAAGTTCCTCTACCACCCAACGCTCGATATTGCGCGTAGTATTACTGAAATTCACCCCTATCTTGAATACCTCGCGACTGTCCGCTGCAAAAGGCAGTGCGTACTGCTTGTCGTTAATCTGCTGCAAAGCCTCTTCCGCAGTGCCGTTCAGTTTGAATTCCATTACATAAACGTACTTGTCGGTTTGCAGCACAAGGTCTATCCTGCCCTGCGAAGTGTGATACTCCGCTTTTACATAGAACCCCACCAGTTTGAAAACGATGAAGAGCACATTCTGATAGTGCAGCTCCAGTTCTTTCACCAATTCGTAGGGAGTATCGGCAAAGAAACTTTGCAGGCGGCGGAAGAAAGCATCGGGCTCGCCTCTCTCTATTTCCTGTACAAACTTTTGTATTTCAAACGGTGCTTCAATCTTGTTGAAACGTGTATAGTAAGGTATGAGGAATCTAACAAAACCTTCTTCCACCTCACGATTGGGAAAGCCGAGACGATAAATACCAAAACGTTCATCATACCCCTTTATCGTGAGATAACCGCTCTGGAAAATTACGGGCAACGGTTCCTCATCTCCATAGATACTGTTCAGCACATCGGCATACGTTTCGGCATGCGCCATGTGTTCCAGGTCGTAATGGTAGCGTTTCAACAGTTCTATCAGGTAGGTGGGTGTTCCCGTCTCGAACCAGTAACTGCCGAATTTCTTATATTTAAAAGTATTCAGTAAGCTGAAAGGGTTGTAGATACCTTCGGTGTTCTCTACGAAATGATAGCCGTCATATCTCCGCTTCAACTCGGCACAGGCTTCCTCGTAGGTCATTTTCTGAGCGTCTGCCAACTCGTGAAGCTCTTCTTCAAGATTATCGTGAATCTCCTGTCCGGTTATTCCGCAAAGACCGACATACATTTCCTGCATGGAAATATCATCCAGGTTATTCAAGTCACTGAATACGCTGATCTTGCCGAATTTAGTGACCCCGGTAAGGAAAGCCAGTTTGATACAGCCGTCCATCGTTTTAAGCACACCGTAGAAAGGTTTCAGCGTGTTGCAGTATTCCTTTTGCAGTTCCCCGTTGCCGATAGCCTGGAGCATCGGTTTGTCGTATTCGTCCACAAGGATTACCACACGCTGCCCTGTCTGCTCGCAAGCACGCTTGATGATTCCGGCAAAGCGCAAAGAGTATGTACGTTCGGAAACATCGGCGCCATAAAGTTTTTCCCATTCGGAAAGGTTCTTCTCCAGTATATTACCCAGACTTTCGGGCGTATCATACCGTTCGATGTTCAAGTCCAGATGCAAAATGGGATGTTCTGTCCAATCTTTCTCCAGTTTCTCGATGGCCAGCCCCTTGAACAATTCCTTTTTCCCTTGAAAGTAGGCCTCTAAAGTGGAAATCAGAAGACTTTTGCCGAAACGGCGCGGACGGCTGAGAAAGTAGTAACTGCCGGTCTTGGCCAACTGATAAACCCAAGCGGTTTTATCAATATAGAAATACCCGTCTTTGCGGATTTTCTCGAAGTTCTGTATTCCGATAGGATATATTTTATTGCTCATACCGTCCACTGTTTTTAGATTACGATAAAGCAAAGATACTCATTTCTTTCGAACCGCCTCTATCCTATACCCACAAAAAAACTCCGGCAAGAGCCGTAGCCCTGCCGGAGTTTCTTCACTATTTTACTATTATGTGTCTTTGACAACACCGTTTCCTTATCCGCCGAAGTTGTCGAACATCAGGTTCTGAGCCGGAACGCCGAGGTCGTCGAGCATCTTCTCAACAGCTTTGGACATCGGGCCTGGACCGCACATGTAGTATTCGATGTCTTCGGGAGCTTCGTGGTCTTTCAGATAAGTCTCGTAAATCACGTTGTGTACGAATCCCGGAGTATACTTCACGCCCGCTGCATCGGCTGCCGGATCGGGACGGTCCAGTGCAAGGTGGAACTTGAAGTTGGGGAAATCCTTTTCTATCTGCAGGAAATCTTCCAGATAGAACACCTCGTTGAGGGCACGCGCGCCGTAGAAGTAGTTCATCACACGGTCGGTTGTGTGCAGCGTCTTCGTGAGGTGCATAATCTGCGCACGCAACGGAGCCATACCGGCACCACCGCCAATCCACATCATCTCCTTCTTGGAGTCGAAAATCGGGTGGAAATCTCCGTAAGGGCCACTCATGGTTACCTTGTCACCCGGTTTCAAGGTGAAGATGTAAGAGGAAGCGATACCCGGCATCACATCCATGAAGCCCGGACCCTGGTCTTTCGGCTTGAAAGGCGGAGTGGCGATACGTACCGTCAGCATAATGCGGTCGCCCTCTGCAGGATAGTTAGCCATGGAGTAGGCACGGATGGTTTCTTCGTCGTTGCGGCACTTCAAGCCCAGCAGACCGAATTTCTCCCATGCAGGCAGATACTCCTCGCCGATAAGGGACTTGTCGATGTCCTTGTCGTAATCCATGGAGAATTTAGGAATCTTAATCTGCGCATAAGAGCCGGGGATAAAGTCCATGTGCTCGCCTTTGGGCAATGCCACGATAAACTCTTTGATAAACGTAGCCACGTTCTTGTTAGAGATAACCTCGCACTCCCACTCTTTGACGCCGAGTACGGACTCGTCGATTTTGATGCCCATGTCGCCCTTCACCTTCACCTGGCAGCCCAGACGCCAGTGGTCCTGAACCTGCTTACGGCTGAAGTGAGGTATTTCGGAAGGCAGAATCTCGCCGCCACCCTCTACAACCTGGCATTTGCACTGTCCGCAAGAGCCCTTGCCACCGCAAGCAGAGGAAAGGAAGATGCCGTTGACAGACAGCGTATTCAGCAGCGTCGAACCGGAAGCGACTTCCAGTTCCTTTTCGCCGTTGATAGTCAATTTCACATTACCGGATGGAACCAAGAAATTCTTGGCTACCAACAGAATAACCACAAGCAGCAGAACAACCACGAGGAATACTCCAATGCTTGCTAATATCAAATTCATATCCATTGTCTTATTCCTTTCTTTTAGATGTTCAAACCAGAGAAACACATGAATGCCATTGCCATCAGACCTACCGTGATGAAGGTAATGCCCAGGCCTTTCAGCGGAGCAGGTACATCAGAGTAAGCCATCTTCTCGCGGATGGCAGCCAGACCCACGATAGCCAGCAACCAGCCGATACCCGAACCCAGTGCATAGGAAACGGCATCGGCAACGCCACCGATAAATTTAGGATCGCTCTCGCCCACGTTGATGCGCTGCTGCATGAAGAGTGACGCACCCATAATGGCACAGTTCACGGCAATCAGTGGCAGGAAGATACCCAGTGAAGCGTAGAGCGAAGGGCTGAAACGTTCCACAATCATCTCCACCAACTGCACGATAGCGGCAATCACGGCAATGAAAAAAGAATAAAGCTCAGGAAGCTGAGGTCGACGCCTTCAATGATGGCATCGGGACCCAGTACTTTCGTTTGCAACAAGTAGTTGACCGGCAGCGTCACCACCAACACGAAAGTTACGGCGATACCCAGTCCTACGGCAGTCTTTACATTCTTTGATACGGCCAGATAAGAGCACATACCGAGGAAGAATGCAAATATCATATTGTCCACAAAAATGGAGCGGACGAATAAACTTAATAAATGTTCCATAATTCTTTTAATTAAGAACTAAGAACTAAGAATCAAGAATCTCCATACAGTGACGGCACAATCTTCATTCCTCATTCCTCATTCTTCATTTATATTACTTTTCCTGCAATTCTTTATGGCGTGCGCGTTGATACCAGATAATGCAGGCACAGAGAATCAGTGCCATGGGCGGCATCAGCATCAAGCCGTTGTTTACATAACCGATCTTCTGCAAAGGCTCGTAGTTCAGGATGTTGAAACCGAGCAATGTACCCGAACCCAGCAACTCGCGGAAGAAAGCCACGATAACCAGAATCTTGGCATATCCCAAACCGTTGCCTACACCGTCGAGGAAAGACTCCCACGGACCGTTCTGCATGGCAAATGCTTCCAGACGTCCCATAAGGATACAGTTTGTAATAATCAGACCTACATATACAGAAAGCTGTACGCTTACATCGTAAGCAAAAGCTTTCAGAATCTCACTTACAATCGTTACCAATGCGGCAACTACCACCAACTGGACGATGATACGGATACGGTTGGGGATGGTCTTGCGCAACAATGAAATCACTACATTGGAGAATGCCGTAATCACCGTTACGGAAAGCCCCATCACGATAGCCGGTTCCAGCTTGGCGGTAACGGCCAAGGCAGAACAGATACCCAGCACCTGTACGGTTACGGGGTTGTTCAGTCCAAGCGGAGTAGAGAATACTTCTTTATTCTTTTTTGAAAACAATGCTCCCATATTCTTATTTCTCCTCATTATTATTAGTTAAAAAGTTCTTGTAGCTGCTCAGACAAGCCTTCAACATGGCATCCACACCTACAGAAGTAATGGTACCACCGGAAATGCCGTCCACCTGATAGTCCGGTTTCTCTACTTTTCCGTTCTTCACAACGCCGAGGGCAATTTCACCGTTCTCCAGTGTCTTCTTGCCCGGAAATTCTCCCTGGAACTGAGGGGTTGCGATTTCGGCACCCAGACCCGGAGTTTCACTGGCATGAGAGAAGTAAACACCGTAAACGGTATCCTTGTCGCTGTTCAGCGCAACATATCCCCAGATAGCACCCCAAAGACCGGCACCGTAAACGGGAAATACATATTTCGTCTCTCCGTCCACTTCGGCCACAAACACGTGCAGACGGTGATTTTCCTTTGCTTCTTTCTCGTAAGCGGTGGCAAATGCGCCGGTGTTCTCGGTCAGCGTACCGTCCTCGTTCATCAGCATATCGCCCTTGATGTACTTATTATATTCTGCATCGGCATCCTCTACATTCTTGATGTTGAGGGCGGCAAGAATCTGCTTCTTCGTATCCAGCTCCACGTTCTTGTTCTGAGTGGCACGCAGAGAAGAACTTACGAATGCCAGCAGGAATGCAACGATAACAACCATTACCGAAGCATAAATGATAGTATAACTGTTACTATTGGTATTCATTTCTTTTTCCGGTATTTTAATTGTTAGACTTAGCGGTTGCACGTTTCTCGCGGCGGCTGATGTTGCCCTGTACCACACAGTAGTCAATCAGCGGAGCGAAGATATTCATCAGCAGGATGGCAAGCATCATGCCTTCGGGATAACCGGGGTTCAGCACGCGGATGATGATAGCCATTGCGCCGATAAGGAATCCGAAGATGTACTTACCTGTTTCCGTACGGGCAGAAGTTACGGGGTCGGTAGCCATGAATACGGCGCCGAAGCAGAAACCGCCCAGCACGAGATGTTCGTACCACGGCATGTTGGCCATTGCAGTGTCCGGACCGATGGTGTTGAACACCCAGCCCATGAATGCACCGCCCACGAACACGGAGAACATCGTTTTCCAGCTTGCGATGCCCGTCCACAGTAGCAGGATGGCGCCGAGGGCGATGGCAATGACGCTGGTTTCACCGATGGAGCCCGGAATAAGGCCGGTCACCATGTCCCACGAGAACTCCGGATAAGCGCCCGCAGTAGCGGCTGCTCCCAGCGGAGTGGCAACGGTGAGCCCGTCTACCGTCTGTCCCAAACCGAAGATGCTGTCGCCCGATACCCAAACGGCATCACCGGACATCTTTGTAGGATAGGCGAAGAACAGGAAGGCACGCGTAATCAGGGCAACGTTGAACACGTTCATACCCGTACCGCCGAATACTTCCTTGGCAAAGATTACAGAGAATGCAGTGGCCACCGCCAGAATCCACAACGGACAGTCTACCGGCACAATCATCGGAATCAAGATACCCGAAACCAGGAAACCTTCCTGAATTTCTTCCTTCTTCCACTGAGCCACAACGAACTCAATGCCGAGACCTACTACATAAGATACAATGATTTTTGGCAATACAGCCAGAAAACCGTGATGAACATTTCCCAGAAGCCTCCGGCAGCACCGGTGGCGTGGAAATGCTGGTAACCTACGTTATACATACCGAACAGCAGCGCCGGCATCAACGCAATGACCACCATCGACATGATGCGTTTGCTGTCGATAGAGTCGTGAATATGCGTTCCCGATTTCGCAGTGGTGTTGGGCACAAACAGGAATGTTTCGAAGCCGTCGAACACCGAACGAAATGCGTGGAATTTGCCGCCCTCTTCAAAGTTCGGCTTTATCTTGTCGAGATAATTTCTTAACGCTTTCATTTATTAAATTGATAATTGAGAATTGAAAATTGAGAAATAGGCTGCGCCGTATACACTTGGCAGGTTATATCGCAATGTTTCAACCGTCATTTTTTAATTTTTAATTCTTAATTCTTAATTTCCTAAGCCATTTCGGCACGGAACATGTCGAGACCGGCACGAACGATACGCTGCACTTCCACTTTGGAAGAACATACGAATTCGCAGAGAGCGAAGTCTTCGGGAGCTACTTCGTAGATGCCCAGAGCTTCCATGCGGTCGATGTCTCCCGCGATGATGGCCTTCAGCAGATATTCGGGGTAGATGTCCATGGGGAACACGCGGTCGTATTCGTTGGACATAATCATATGGCGTTCGCCACCCTTGATGCGGGCGTCGATTACATATTCTTTCTTACCCATCAGCCAACTGAAATAAGAGCGGTTGACACTGAACTGATTGAAACGCGGCATAATCCAACCCAGCATTTCATGGATTTCATCTCCTTCGGGGATTACGGAGAGCTGGCTGTCGAAAGCGCCGAGGAAACCGTTGGGGGCAACTTTCTTACCCGTCAGCACATTACCGCTGATGTAGCGCAGGTCTTTGTCGGTAGTTACATTGCCTTTGAAAACATTGGTGAGCAATGCGCCTACACGCAACTTGCAGTATGCGGGTTTCAGCACTTCACTGCCTGTTACGGCTACGGTACGGGTGAGGTCTACACGACCGGTGTTCATCAAACGGCCGATAAAGATTACGGCTTCCGCGCCGATGGTCCATACCGTCTCGCCTTTCACTATGGGAGAGATGTGGTTGATTTGTACACCTACGTTACCTGCCGGATTAGGCCCGTCGAATGCGGTAAGGGTAACGTTCTTTGCCTGCACAAGTGCGGCTGCTTTTTGTTTTACACTGATACTCAGATAGGTTTTTGCCATGCGGGACAAAGCGTCAAGTCCTGTCTGGAAGTTTGCTTCCTCGCCCTTCAGGACGAACTCGAAGTCGGGAGCCAACGGGTTGCTGTCGAAAGCGGAGATAAAGATTGCTTTCGGCGTCACCGTCGGGTCGGCGATTACGTCGTACGGACGTTGGCGGATAAAGGCGAACATACCGGCTTGCAGCAATGCGTCCTTTACTTCCTGTGCGCTCATCTTGGACGGGTCCATCTTGCCGAACTCCTCGTAGTCCTGCTCGGCGGCAGCCTCTACCACGATGTTCAGCACCTTGCGGCGTGCACCACGCTCCACGCTCGTCACTACGCCGCTTACGGGCGAAACAAATTTCAATTCAGGATGATTCTTGTCGATAAACAAGGGTCCCCCGGCCATCACATACTCCTGTTCCTTCACCACCACTTTCGGAGTGATACCCGTAAAATCATCGGGAACCAACGAGTAGAATCCCGGCTCTTTCACAGACATAAACTCTTCGGCAGCTTTGCCTTTCAGGTTGATGTCAAGGCCTTTGCGTAACTTAATTACATTTGCCATGCGTTTATATAAAATAATGGTTTCATTAATTTGCCGCAAAAGTAGCAAAAAAGAACGTGAATAAAGAGTAAAAAAGAAAGGAATTACGGAGAAATTTCCGTAATCCCTTTCGTTAACGAACACGAGGAGAGGGATTAGCGGTTAGTGATTAGCGATTAGCGATGAACGGTTGGGAATGGATATCCTGCAGAGTTATAGCGCAGCCTACTAATCACTAATCACTAATCACTAACCACTAATCGCTAACCACTAACCGCTAATCGTTTGCAAACATCGGGTCCCATGCCGGCAGGCGGACAGGCTTTTGTTTGAGGAGTTCCATTATCTTGGCAGGGACGTATTTGGTTTCCACTACCAGGCGGAACATGTATTCGTCGAACCATTCGTCCGTCATGATGAGGTGGCCTTTGTAGCCGCTGTCAGCACCCCAGCTGTTTTCGACCATCCATTTGACGGGTTTTCCGTCTTTGTCCAGGTCTACCGCCATCAGTGTCATGGCGTGGGAAGAGCCGCTGGAGAAGGTTTGGATGCGTTGTTTCTTGTCCATTCCGAAGGTAGTGCCCATGAGCGATTCATAGTCATAGTTTTTCACATCGAGCAAACCGCGTTCCGAATTCAGGAATTTGCCCACGTCGCAAGAGAAATACATCATGGTACTGTCCTTCAAGGAAGCGATAGCCATTTGTTTGATATCCTCTACGGGCAGGTTTACGTACGTCCAGTTCTTGCCGTCGTAGCGGTGGCGGTCGTAGTCAATCTCATAGCATTTGTAATACTCGCGACTGGGGTCGTTCATCAGCATCACGTAGTTGGTGAGCAGTTGTTTGTCACCGTATTTCTCAAGGAAAGACATCGGGGTATGATGCTCCGTCTCCACCGGATTGCCTTGGGCATCGGTACGCACATAGTCGAATTCCGTAGGCGGAACACCCAGGTTCAGCACCAGCATGCGATAGACAGTGCCCAACATGGCGGTTTTCTCTTTCTCCAGAGCGGCAGGCTTAGCGCCTTCGGCAGCAAGGTTGCGGAGCTGAAGGGCGTACTCTTTCAGTTTCAAAGAGATGAGATTAGCCATACGGGCGGTATTCTCGCTGCTGTTCGTCTCCGGCATGGCATCTTTGGGCACAAGACCGTATTTGGAAACGATGTCCGCCACTCCGGTGAATGTGCCGCCATCGCTCAACGGATGTTTCAGCAGCCATTCCACCGTTTTGTCATCTAGCGGTTTGTCGGCAGTGTCGATGATGCCTTGCAGGAAGAGGTTGGATTTCTCCAACTGGTCCCAGAAGAAGGGATATATCTCCGAGAACTCGAAAGCCGGGAAACCATAACGTGCAAGGGCCTTGGCACGCATTACGTTCAGCCCGGTGAACAGCCAGCAACGGCCGGAAGACTTCTGGTCGGTGATGCCTTTGGAATCCACCTTGATGGAAAAATGGGTATCCATATCCTGCATATTCTCCTGGTTGAGCGCCAGCTTGCGGATGTCGTTATTGCCGATGGCATTGCGCAACGCCTTGTCGGAAGGCGTACCTTGATAACTCTGTTGAATCTGGCCGAGCATGGCAGGGCTTATCCCACCCTTGCCGTCCTGCGCCTGCACCGAAAGCAGTGCGGCGCCGAAAACAATTACAGATAAAATACGTTTGTTCATTTCATTATTTGTTATGTATGTTCGATATTAAATAAGATGATAAACAGATACTTTCACCACAAAGCAGACAAAGCATACTGAGTATTCTCTTATGTCTATAAACTTTGCATTCCCCATCTAAAAGTCTTGACAAAGCAAATGTAATGTCTTTTTTGATAATTTTAGTGCCCTCTTTAGATTTATTATCTATTCTATTCAAAACCAATTCAAATAAAATAGTTTTCTTTGCAGCCATATTCGTACGATATGAAAAAATACATACTGAGTATATTTACTCTAATACTGATACTGACGACTGTTTCAGCACAAGAGCAGACCGTTACAGCTACCAACGACACCACTCCCGCACTGACCAAAAAGGAATTGCGCAAACAAAGGGTAGCCCGCAGAAATTTCCATTATAACATATTGGGCGGCCCCAGTTATACGCCCGATTTCGGCGCACTGATAGGCGGAAGCGCGCTGATGACTTTCCGTATGAATCCAAGCGACACCACACAGTTGCGTTCGGTGCTGCCCATGTCCATAGCCTATATGTTCAAAGGCGGCGTCAACCTGATGGTAAAGCCGCAGCTTTTCTTTAAAGGCGACCGATTCCGCATCTTCGGAAAGTTTGTCTACAAGAATACGGAAGACAACTTCTACGGCATCGGTTACGGCACGAACAAAGATTACGTCCGAAGCGACAGTACCAGCAAATACCGTTACAGCGGCATACAAATCAACCCGTGGTTTCTGTTCCGCCTGGGAGAAAGCAACGTCTTTGCCGGCCCGCAGGTAGACATCAACTACGACAAGATAACCGACCCTGCCAAGTATCTCATCGAAGAGCCCGACTACGTGGCAGCCGGCGGTACGGCCAACGGCTACAAGAACTTCAACGCCGGTCTCGGTTTCCTCCTCACTTACGACAGCCGCGACATTCCCGCCAACGCCTACAGGGGTGTATACCTGGATTTCCGGGGCATGATGTACAGCAAGGCTTTCGGCAGCGACAACAACTTCTACCGTCTGGAACTGGACTACCGCCAGTACAAGTCCGTAGGCCACCGCAAGGTATTCGCCTGGACCGCGCAAAGCAAGAACGTATTCGGCAACGTCCCCCTCACCCAATACTCCCTGACCGGAACTCCTTTTGACCTGCGCGGCTACTACATGGGGCAGTATCGCGACAAATCCTCGCACGTCGTCATGGCCGAATACCGCCAGATGATAAACACCGACCGCAGCAACTGGATAAAACGCCTGCTGCATCACATCGGTTTCGTGGCGTGGACCGGATGCGGTTTCATGGGTCCCACCATGGGCAAGATTGAAGGCGTACTGCCCAACTACGGTGTAGGTCTGCGCATCGAAGTCCAACCCCGTATGAACGTGCGTCTGGACTTAGGCAAAAATACCGTAAACGACCAGACCCTGTTCTATTTTAATATGACGGAAGCATTTTAAATAACTGACGGGCAGCCGTTAGCGCCATACGGCATAATAAGACAGTCTGCCCGTCAGCAATCATCTACCGTTTACCTGCCAATCACTAATAAATTCTTCCTTTTTCTTGCACCGCCAAAAGATTATCCATATTTTTGGGCATTAATCCCCCTGCTCCCGAAATAGAAATATAAGAATCTGATACGGATGAAAATTTGCGAAACTGTCTTTTGGATAAGTTTACTCGTTATATTCTATACATATATAGGCTATGGAATACTCCTTTATGTCCTGGTCAGACTAAAGGAATGTTTTCGTCAAACACCTCCCCCGCCCCTGCCGGCAGACTGCATGCTTCCCGAACTGACGCTATTCATTACTGCCTATAATGAAGAAGATGTCGTAGACGATAAGATGCGCAACAGCCTTTCCCTGGACTATCCGGCAGACAAGCTGCACATACTCTGGATAACGGATGGCAGCAACGACCGCACCAACGAACGTCTCTCGCACTGGCCGCAAGCCACCGTGCTTTATCAACCCCAAAGAGAAGGAAAGACCGCCGCACTGAACCGCGGCATCCGGTTCGTCACCACCCCGCTTGTGGTATTCACTGATGCCAATACATACCTCAACCGTGAGGCATTGCGCGAGATTGTACGCGCATTCGCCAATCCCAAAGTAGGCTGTGTGGCCGGAGAGAAGCGCATCGCCTTACAGGACAAAGCCAATGCTGCATCCGGCGGCGAAGGCCTTTACTGGAAATACGAGTCCGCCCTCAAGAAGCTCGACTCCCGCCTCTACTCTGCCGTAGGGGCAGCCGGAGAGTTGTTTGCCATCCGTCGCGAGCTGTTCGAGGAGATGCCTGCCGACACACTGCTGGACGACTTCACCCTCTCCCTGCGCATTGTGATGCGCGGATATACCATCGCTTATTGTGCCGATGCCTATGCCGTAGAAAACGGTTCGGCAGACATGCACGAAGAAGAAAAACGCAAAGTGCGTATCGCTGCCGGCGGCTTGCAGTCTGTCTGGCGTCTGCGTGCATTGCTCAATCCGCTGCGCTACGGTATGTTTTCTTTTCAATACACATCCCACCGCGTACTGAGATGGTCGCTTACGCCCGTACTGTTGCTCCTGCTGTTCCCCCTCAATACGATTCTCATTTTTACGTCAAACACCCCTCTGCTCTATGCCGCCATTTGGCTGCTGCAAGCACTGTTCTACTTCATGGCGAGCTGGGGGCATTACCTGTCAGCAAAACATATCAAGAATAAAATACTCTTTGTTCCTTATTATTTTCTTTTCATGAACATCAATGTTGTCCGCGGTTTCAACTACCTGCGCAACCGGCGGGGACAGACCGGCGGCGCATGGGAAAAAGCACGGAGGGCATAAAACAAGAGAACTATGAAAAACATCCTGAAAAACGCAGAGAATGCCGAAAAGCTGCTGGAGCTGACATCGGACACCATGATTTTATTGGACAGAAACGGCATCTGCGTGGACATCGCAGTACATAACGCAGACTTGTGGTTTTTGAAAGAAAATCAGTTACTGGGCAGGAATATACTCCAACTGCTACCGTCTGTTACCTACCGGCAGGTTTACCCCGAATTCAAGAAAGTACTTGCATACCAGGAAGTTTCCGCCCGGAACTACGAACTGACTATCGGCAGCGAAACCTACTTCTTTAAATGTATCATGCGCCCCTACGAAGATATGGTGCTCTGCCAATACCGCGACATCACCGAACGCAGCCAGCGCAAACGGGAACTGGAAAAAAGAAACCACGAACTCAACGAAATACAGAAAGCCGCCCTCATCGGAAGATGGAAATACAACTCCGGCAGGCAATGCTTCTACTACACCGGTCACTCCGGTGTAATGTGCACTGCAGAGGAACAGGAAATTCCGGTCCAGGACTACACTATGTACATCCTGCCCGAGGATAGAGAAATATTCGGCAAATGGCTGGCACAGAACCTTCAAGGCAATACGGAAAACAGCATAGACTACCGCATCCGTTTCAAGAAACGGATATTCTATATCCGCCTGAAAACCTTCTCGCACGAAATACTCCCCGACGGAACCGGCATTCTGGAAGGCTACATACAGAACATCACCGACATCCAGCAACGGCGCAATGACATCACCCTGCTGACACACGCCATCAATAACTCCACCGAAGATATATTTGCTGCCCGTGAGGACGGTACGCTCGTCTTTGCCAACCGCCGTTTCCGGGAGCATCACAACATCAGCATAACGGACGACGTCAGCACACTGAACATCTACCGGATAAGCACAAATGCACAAGACGAGAATTCCTGGCAAGGACTGATCAAGTCACTCAGCAAGGGAGAAAAACGCAACGGCTTCATCCTCTACCATCCTCTGCCCGAACACCCCGAAGTGCTGGCTATGGAAGGAAGTGCCTATTGGGTGACAAGCGACAAAGGCGAGGCCATCCTGTGGGGATTCAGCCGGGACATTACCCAACGCATCAGGAACGAGCAGCAAATCAAACGGTTCAGTCAGATTCTGGACAAAACCATCGAAAACCTTCCTGCCGGTATCGTTGTCAAGGACATCCAAAGCGGCTTTAAATACCTGTACCGCAACCGCGAATCGTACAACCGCAACATCCCCCTTAAAGAGGCATTGGGCAAAGACGATTTCGACTTCTATCCCTCCCGAGCTGGCACAAGAGAAGAGAAAGCAGGATGTTGAAATAGCCCGGACCGGAATCGAGAAGCACTGGATTACCGAAGAGCACGACCAGAACGGTAAATCCATCTTTCTGGACAAACGGAAGATGCGTATTGAAAGCAACGACTTCCCACCTATCCTATTGAGTATCGAATGGGACATCACCGAAATGGAACGGATGAAACGGGAACTGCTCGTAGCCAAAGAGAAAGCGGAGACTTCCGACCAGTTGAAATCGGCTTTCCTTGCCAATATGAGCCACGAGATACGTACCCCGCTCAACGCCATCGTAGGCTTTTCCAGAATCATTGCCGAGAGCACCGATGCCGAAGAGCGGCAAAACTACTACGACATCGTGGAAGCCAACAACGAAAGACTTCTGCAACTGATAAACGAAATCCTGGACCTCTCCAAGATTGAAGCAGGCATCGTAGAATTCACCATCACCCCGGTGCGCCTGCACCCGCTCTGCAAGGAAATACACGACGCACTGAAATTCCGCTGTCCCGAAGGTGTGGAGCTTGTTTACGAAGCCTCGGACGAGGAGATTACCGTTGAAGGCGACAAGAACCGCATCTTCCAAGTTATATCGAACCTCATCGGAAATGCCTTCAAATTCACCACAAGAGGCAGCGTCGGCTACGGATACCGCCGCAAAGGAAACGAAATAGAATTTCACGTCAGCGACACCGGCATCGGCATCCAAACTGACAAACTGGCAAAGGTCTTTGAACGCTTTGTAAAGGTGAATACCTTTGCGCAAGGTACGGGATTGGGACTGTCTATCTGCAAAACCATTATCGAACGATTGGGCGGAACCATCTCCGTCTGTTCGGAAGTGGGGAAAGGAACGACTTTTACCTTTACCCTGCCTCTGGCAAAAGACAAAAGGGAAACAGCGGAGGAACAGAACTCTGTATCCGAAACCGGTTTCAACACTCCCGGCAATGCAGAAACAGGCAACAATACTTACGGCCTTAATGAAGAAACGCACGAACACCAAGCGATACAAACAACCGGAGCATCCCGGGACACCCGGCAGCCCACTATCCTGATAGCCGAAGATACGGACAGCAACTACATCCTTGCAAAGCAATATTAGGAAAGTCATACCACCTGGAACGCGCCAAGGACGGCATGGAAGCCGTAACCATGTTCGAGGAGCTGCATCCGGATTTAATTCTGATGGATATGAAAATGCCCAACCTCAACGGACTGGACGCAACGAAAATCATCCGCGAGCTTTCGCCCGGGATACCCATCATAGCTCTTACCGCCTATGCCTACGAACATGACAGACAAGCGGCTCTCGATGCAGGATGCAATGATTTCCTGATAAAGCCCTATACGCAGGAGATATTGAAAGAACTGATCAATAAATACCTGAAACAAACAGGTGTGTCAAGCCCGGATAGGCCTTGACACACCCTTACCAATCATTATGCAAAGATATCGCTCCGCTGGATATACGCTATGACGTCTCCCTTATTGACGTTGGCGCCTTGCTGGGCACATACCTCCACAACACGGCCCGTAAAGCCGGTCATTACCTTTTCGTACTCGCCCCACGGTGTAGAGACATAGCAGAACACCTCATCGTGCTGATACTTACGCCCGATAAACGGCGCTGAGGACGGACCTTCCACGGAAACCTCCCAAAGCACCTGCCCTTTGGACGGGGCTATGATAGGATCGGCTTTGGCGCGTTTCAGCTTCTTTATCTCCTCTTCCGAATATCCGCTCTTTGCCATGGAAGCGTCCTTTACGCGCTCCAGCTCGTCGCGGAAACGCTTCTTGGCAACACCCGACTTATAGTCACGGTACTGCCGGTCGTGCATAGCCAGCTCGAAGAGTTCCTCATCGTCCTCGCCATACTCCCATCCGTTTTCGTCCATCTCCTTGCGGTATTCGTCCAAAGCATCCGGATAGTTGGACTGCGGGTCTGTGTCGACAAATTCATAACCTTTGGATTTGGCAAGCTCCACGATTTCGGGAGCCAGCTTACCCGGCAGGCGTCCGCTCTTGCCCAGAATCATATCCCACGTATGGTTGTCAATCATCGTCCAGCGTTCTTCGCCTTTCACCAGTTGCATCACGTTCATCAGCGCCACGTTCTTGACGTACTGGCTGAACGGAGTCACCAAAGGCGGGTAACCCAGCTTGGGCCATACATATTCCACTTCATCAAAAAGCATTACCAGCAGGTCGTCTATGCTGAGTTCGGGCTGGTTCTTGCTTTTCAGTATCAGGTTGATGCCGGAGTGCACACCTTTCAGGTCTGCCATCATGGAACCCATCATACCGCCCGGAAGCCCGCACTTCAGGAGCAGGGACGACATATGCTTGTTGGTGGGGTCCATAAAGTAACCGAGGAAATCGTCTATGAATTCCTGCGTCATGGCACGGGCTTTCATATAGGCTTTCATGTTGATGTCGGGCACCTGGAAGCCTTTGTCGCGCAGCATGGCCTGTACGGAAATAACGTCCGGATGCACCTTTCCCCATGACATGGGCTCCATAGCCACATCTATTATATCGGCGCCGTTCTCGCATACTTCAAGGATGGATGCCATTGAAAGCCCCGGACCGCTATGCCCGTGATACTGTATCAGTACATCGGGATGCTTCTCCTTGATAGCCTTCGTCAGCTCGCCCAACATACCCGGACGGCCGATGCCTGCCATATCCTTCAAACAGATTTCGGGTGCTCCCGCCTCAATGAGCTGGTCGGCAATGTGTGCATAGTACTCTACCGTATGCACGGGCGAATGAGTGATACAGAGCGTTGCCTGCGGTATCATGCCTGCTTCGAGCGCATAGCGGATAGAAGGGATGATGTTGCGCGTTTCGTTCAGTCCGCAGAAAATACGGGTGATGTCCACACCTTGTGCATGCTTTACCTTATACATCAGGCGGCGCACATCGGCGGGAACGGGATACATACGCAGTGCATTCAGTCCGCGGTCGAGCATGTGGGTCTGTATGCCTGCATCATTAAAGGGTTTGGTAAAGGCACGTACTGCCTTGTTGGGGTTCTCGCCATAGAGAAGGTTCACTTGCTCGAAAGCTCCGCCGTTGGTCTCGACCCGGGCAAAACACCCCATTTCAACTATCAACGGAGCAATACGTACCAACTGGTCTACCCGCGGCTGGTATTTACCGGACGACTGCCACATATCTCGGTAAACAAGACTGAATTTGATTTCCTTTTTCATTGTAATAGGTAATTAGCTATTTGTTCACTCGGTTAACTTGATATATACAAATATAAAGGATTATTCTGACATATAGTCAAAATAATCCCATAAATATTCACTTGAAAGATATGTTTTATATCATTTGGTAAATTGGAAAATAGAAATTGAGGAACAAGGGACGCAACGTTTGACTTGAGACATCCAAAGTGGCACTTTAGAAGTCTAAAGTACTACTTGGCGATTCTAAAGTACTACTTTAGACTGCCCGTATCGCACCCTGTCTTTTGCGGCCTCTTTCTCTTCACACTTTTTCTTTCACCTCACCGCTATTTTCCTCTTTTTATCCGTCACACAGTCCGCTATGCTCCTCAGAGAAACAGCCCCAAGAACTCCCGAAAGAATGCCGGGCAGAAACCGGACAGACTCTAAATGAAGTCCTTCAATTCTTCCTGCAGTTTCTGTCTTGTAAAGAAGATACGGCTTTTTACCGTTCCGAGGGGAAGCCCGAGGCGTTCGGCAATTTCGCGGTATTTGAATCCGGAAACATGCATGGAGAAGGGGACTTTATAATCGCGCGGCAATGCATTGACGATGCGATGCATTTCTTTCAGGTCGTATGCGCCCTCGGTACTGGCAAAGCCAGAGTCCTGCGGCATGCTCAGGTGATACTGGTTATCGGTCTGGTCTACAAAAGTCTGTTCACGGACTATCTTCCGGTAGTTATTTATAAAGATGTTACGCATAATGGTATACATCCATCCTTTAAAGTTGGTATCAGGTTCATATTTATCCTCATTGTCCAAGGCTTTAAGAGAGGTCTCCTGCAACAAATCATTCGCTTCTTCCCGATCGGCCGTTAATTTGTATGCAAAGCGAAGCAGTTCTTCTTGCACGGCAAGTAAATCTTTTCTAAAACTGTAAGTATTCATACTTTGCTAATTTTTTAAAATGGTTAATATTCGTTTCGGTTTAGTGGTTGCAAGTATACGGAAGTTTCCAAGTCCTGAGGGCTGGAATACGGGTATTCTTTGGGGTGAAAACTATCATTTGACAGATTTCACCCCCTATCTTGACAGTTTTCGGGTGAGATAAAGCGGCTGGTTCTCAGCAGGAAGTACAATTTTGACTATAAATGAAGTACAATTTTGGATATAATTTATGCCAATATTACCATAAGATAAACTAAATACAGCTATATGAGTGATGAGAGAGAAGGAATAAGGTCACCCCTCTTTCTCCTGCCCTTCCTCATCGTTGCCCGAGAGTATGGGCAGGCAAATCTTATATTTCACGGCCAGAATACGGGTGATGAACACAGATATCCCGCCTATCACCTGGCAGCCGTAAGACTGCATGCCGGCAAGCCCGCAAAGCCAATACATCGTACCGCCCACTACGCACGCCATCGCATAAATCTCCTTACGGAATATGAGCGGTATCTCATTGATAAATACATCGCGTATCACACCGCCCGCGGCTCCGGTGATGCTACCCATGATAATGGCCACCCAGAAAGGATAGCCCAGCGCCAGGCTCTTGCCCACGCCCACCACCGTAAACAGTGCCAGGCCGATGGTGTCGAATATAAAGAATGTATTGTGCAGATGGATAAGGTGCTTTCCGAAGAGGATGACCCACAACAAGGCCAGTCCGGTACAAATCAAGTAAATGGGATCCGTCATCCAGCCCGGGGTGACGTCGAGCAACAGGTCGCGTATCGTACCGCCACCAATGGCGGTCACGAAACCCACGACGTAAGCGCCGAACCAGTCGAAACGTTTCGCCGAAGCCAGGCGTATGCCACTGATGGCAAAGGCAAATGTGCCAATGAAATCGAGTATCTGAACAAATGTTGGCATGAGAGCATTTCTTTTTTTTGCAAAGTAACAAATAATTTCCCTAAGAAAGTGTATTTTTGTACCGCCAATTTATATCAGCAATGAAAATAACCATCGTATCGGGCGCACGCCCCAATTTTATGAAAATCGCCCCCCTCTGCCGCGCCATAGACGCAGCCAGAGAGGCAGGTAAAAATATATCCTATCGCATAGTCTACACCGGACCGCAGGACGACACCACCCTGGACGCCTCGCTCTTCTCCGACCTTGCCATGCGCAAGCCCGATGCCTATCTGGGCATCAGCGGACGCGACCACTCCCAGGTGGCAGCCGCCATCATGCTGGCCTTCGAGCGGGAGCTCGACGAACACCCCGCCCAAGTGGTGCTCGTAGTGGACGACATGACCGCCACCATGAGCTGCGCCATCGTAGCCAAGAAGCGCGGACTGAAGGTGGCGCACGTCATAGCCGGCACGCGCTCGTTCGACATGAACATGCCGCGTGAGGTCAACCGCACGATTGTAGACGCCATCTCCGACTATCTCTTCACCGCCGGCATGGTGGCCAACCGCAACCTCAACCAGGAGGGTATGATACCGGAGTATATCCACTACGTAGGCAATATCCTCATCGACACCATCCGCTACAACCGCCACCGCCTTGTACAGCCGCTCTGGTTCTCCAGCCTCGGACTGCGCAAGGGCAATTATCTCCTGCTCACCCTGAACCGCCACGACCTGCTGGAAAAGAAAGCCGTACTCGGTTCGCTGATGCAGACAGTGGCCGAAAAAGCGGGCGATATGCCCATCGTAGCCCCCATACACCCGTACGTGGAGCGTGCCGTAAAATCATTGGGGCTTGACATGCCCAGCCTGCACATCCTGCCGCCTCAAAGCTACCTGCACTTCGGCTTCCTCATCAACCAGGCCAAAGGTATCGTGACCGACTCCGGCAACATAGCCGAAGAAGCCACCTTCCTCGATGTGCCCTGCATCACGCTCAACACCTATGCCGAACACCCCGAAACCTGGCGCATCGGAACCAACGAGCTTGTCGGGGAGAACTCCTTTGCCCTCTCCGCCGCCCTCGACCAACTGCTGCACGGCGAATGGAAGCACACCACCCTGCCCGACCGCTGGGACGGACGCACCGCCGAGCGTATCGTACAGACGTTGATAAACGGGGAGAAGCTATAAGACCCGCGTTCGGAAAACCGCATAAAAAAGGAGATGTGCCCATACAAAAAAATGCTGGTCCGGCACATCTCCCCACACTAAACACAGTACTGTAAAAAAGAAGAATAGTTTAAGCAAGTCTGTCCATATATTATCATTCGGAGTCATTCCGTATCGTACGTTACTGTACGGTAAGACAAAGTATCCAATTATACCAAAGGCTCAAAATTCCAATCCGCCCCATTCTTCCTATACGGCACAAATCCCGACCTATCCTGCCGATATTGATAAATAAAAGGAAGAAAAAGGCAGTGTTCTCCTGCCGGCCATCACCTTGCCCGTTTCTCTGCCTCTTAAACATCCCTCTCATTCTTTAAAATATATTTGCTTCTTGATTAACAGTAAATTGTTAACTTTGCAGCTTGATTATGAAACGTATGAAACGACTATATAACATTACCCTCATCCTCTTGCTTTTACTATTCGCCTCTGCCGGCGCATCAGCACAGATAAGAGGCGTTATAACGGACTCACTCACCCACGAACCGTTGATGTACATCACCGTGCAATACGAAGGAAAAGGCGTAGGAGGCATCTCCAATGCCGACGGAGAATACCAGGTGGAGACGCGTAAAGGGTGGAATGAACTGACATTCTCCGCCATCGGCTACATCACCAAGAAAGTGAAGTTCACCCCCGGTACGAAAGTGCTCAACGTGGCGCTGGCGCCTGCCGATGTAATGCTTTCCGAAGTCGTCGTCAAGCCCAAGAAAGAGAAGTATTCGCGTAAGAACAATCCTGCCGTGGAGTTTATGAAGAAGGTCATCGAGCACAAAAAAGCCCTGAAGCTCGAGGAGAACGACTTCTACCAGTACCAGAAGTACGAAAAGATGAAGATGTCCATCAACGACGTCACGCCGGAGAAAATGGAGAAAGGCATCTACAAGAAATTCTCTTTCTTCAAGGACCAGGTGGAAGTGTCACCCAAGACCAACAAAATGATTCTACCCATCTCCATCAAGGAGACGGCCAGCAAGACCATTTTCCGCAAAAGCCCCAAAAGCGAAAAGACCATCATCGAAGGTATGAACTCCAACGGTATCGAGGAGTTCTTCAACACGGGCGATATGTTAGGTACTATCCTTACCGATGTCTTTTCCGACGTCAACATCTACGACGATGACATCCGCCTGCTGCAACGCCGCTTCGTAAGCCCTATCGGACGCGGAGCCATCAGCTTCTATAAGTTCTACCTGATGGACACCCTCATGGTGGACAAGCAGGAGTGCGTACACCTCACCTTCGTGCCGCAGAACCCGCAGGACTTCGGTTTCACGGGACATCTGTACGTAGTGAAAGACTCCACCTATGCCGTAAAGAAAGCCGTGATGAACCTGCCCAAGAAGACGGGCGTCAACTTCGTGGAGAACCTCGACATCGTGCAGCAGTTCGAGCAACTGCCCGACAGCAACTGGGTGCTCACCGACGACGACATGACCGTGGAACTCGCCCTGATGAAAGGCATACAAGGCCTGGAAGTGCAGCGCACCACCAAGTACAGCGACTATAAATTCGACGAGATAGAACCCCGCCTGTTCCGCCTGAAAGGCAGCGTCATCAAGGAAGCCAACATGCTTGCCAAGAGCGACGAGTATTGGGCGAAAGTGCGCCAGGTGCCGCTCACCAAAAAGGAAAGTTCCATGGACGTGTTCATGAACCGCATCGAACAGATACCGGGCTTCAAGTACGTCATCTTCGGTGCAAAGGCGCTTATCGAGAACTTCGTGGAGACGGGCAGCAAGAAGCACCCCAGCAAGTTCGACTTCGGCCCTATCAACACCATGATTACCAGCAACTACGTGAACGGAACCCGTTTCCGTCTCAGCGGCATGACCACCGGTAACCTGCATCCGCACTGGAGCTTCAGCGGTTACGGCGCCTACGGCACGCGCGACAAGAAGTGGTTCTACTCCGGACAGGCCGCCTACTCCTTCAACAAGCGCGAATACGTCCTTTGGGAATTTCCCAAGCACTACCTCGCCTTCCAGTACACCTACGATGTGATGTCTCCCATGGACAAGTACCTCGCCACGGACAAGGACAACTTGTTTGTCGGTTGGAAATGGACTACGGTAGACCAAATGTCCTACATGCGCGACGCTACGCTGACCTACGAGCTGGAGACCAATACCGGCTTCTCCGTACAGGCCATGGCGCGCCACCGCAACGACCAGCCCGCCGGCATGCTGCAATACTGGAAGAACAACGGCACTACCCCCGGCGAATGGAACGAGAAGAATACCCTGGTGCACGACATCACCACCACCGAACTCGGAGTGACCCTGCGCTACTCTCCCGGCGAAACGTTTGTCAACACCAAGCAACGCCGTGTTCCCGTGTCGCTGGACGCCCCCACGTTCACCCTCTCGCACACCGTCGGTCTGAAAGGCGTGTTGGGCGGCGAATATAACTTCAACCTCACGGAAGCCAGCATCCGCAAACGTTTCTGGTTCGGTTCGTGGGGCAAGCTGGACGTTACCGCCCGTGCCGGCGCGCAGTGGAACACCGTTCCTTTCCCGCTGCTGAACCTGCCCATGGCGAACCTCTCATACATCACTCAGAACAACGAATCGTTCAACCTCATCGACAACATGGAGTTCCTGAACGACCGCTACGCCTCGCTCGCCCTCAGCTACGACATGAACGGGAAGCTCTTCAACCGCATCCCCCTCATCAAGAAACTGAAATGGAGAGAGATGTTCCGCATCCGCGGTATGTGGGGCACGCTGACGGACAAGAACAACCCCTACAAAAGCAGCAACCCCGACCTCTTCCTCTTTCCGATGCGCGACGGCGTGCCCACTAGCCATGTCATGGGCAAGACCCCTTACATCGAAGCCAGCGTAGGCATCTACAACATCTTCAAACTGCTGCATATAGAATATGTGCGCCGCCTCACCTATACCGACATCCCGGGGGTGAAGAAAGGCGGAGTGCGCTTTATGATATTGATGATTTTTTAGTTAGTGATTAGCGATTAGTGATTAGTGATGAGCGAGGAGCGGTTATATGGGAGAGGGAATATTAAAAAACAAATCAATGAACTTTGCTATACGCATTGTGAATTTATATAATTTCTTGAATGAAACCAAACAGGAAAGAATTATGTCTAAACAAATCTTAAGAAGCGGTACATCTGTGGGAGCCAATATCAGGGAAGGGCAATTTGCCGAGTCCCCAGCCGACTTTATACACAAATATTCCGTTGCTCAAAAGGAATGTTCAGAAACCCTATACTGGCTCGAATTGCTAAATAAAACAAACTACATCACCACAGAGCAATATGTGTCCTTGGATACCGATTGTACGGAACTGATGAAGATGATAACCTCTTCCATCATCACCCGTAAAAAGAATCTGCCCCCTAATCACTAATCACTAACCCCTAATCGCTAACCCCATGCAACCTTTAGCAGAAAGACTCAGACCCAAGACATTAGACGAATATATCGGGCAGAAGCACCTGGTGGGACCGGGGGCTGTGCTTCGTAAGATGATTGATGCGGGACGTATCTCCTCGTTCATTCTGTGGGGCCCGCCGGGAGTGGGTAAGACGACGCTTGCGCAGATTATAGCCAATAAGCTGGAGACGCCGTTCTACACACTCAGTGCCGTGACCAGCGGGGTGAAGGATGTGCGCGATGTGATAGACCGTGCCAAGAGCAACCGCTTCTTCTCGCAAGCCAGTCCCATCCTCTTCATCGACGAGATACACCGTTTCAGCAAGTCGCAGCAAGACTCGCTGTTGGGAGCCGTGGAGCAAGGCACCGTGACGCTGATAGGCGCCACCACGGAGAACCCCTCGTTCGAAGTAATCCGCCCGCTACTCTCCCGCTGCCAGCTCTATGTACTGAAATCACTGGAAAAGGACGACTTGCTGGAACTGCTCCAGCGCGCCATAACCACGGATGTGCAACTGAAAGAACGGCAGATAGAGCTCAAGGAGACTACCGCCATGCTCCGCTACAGCGGCGGCGATGCCCGCAAACTGCTTAATATCCTCGATCTCGTGGTGCAGTCCGAAACCGCAGACCCCGTTGTCATCACCGACGAGATGGTGACCGAACGCCTCCAGCAGAATCCCCTCGCCTACGACAAAGACGGGGAGATGCACTACGACATCATCTCCGCCTTTATCAAGTCCATCCGCGGCAGCGACCCGGACGGAGCCATCTACTGGCTGGCACGCATGGTAGAGGGCGGTGAAGACCCTGCTTTCATAGCCCGCCGTCTCGTTATCTCCGCCTCCGAGGACATCGGGCTGGCAAACCCCAACGCATTGCTGCTGGCCAACGCCTGCTTCGATACCATCATGAAAGTGGGTTGGCCCGAAGGACGCATCCCGCTGGCGGAGACGACCATCTACCTCGCCACCAGTCCCAAGAGCAACTCGGCCTATATGGCCATCAACGATGCCCTCGAACTGGTGCGGCAAACCGGCAACCTGCCCGTTCCCCTGCACCTGCGCAACGCCCCCACCAAACTGATGAAACAGCTTGGCTATGGCGACAACTATAAATACGCCCACGACTACCCCGGCAACTTCGTCCGCCAGCAGTTCCTGCCCGACGAACTGAAAGACCGCCGCATCTGGGAGCCGCAAGCAAATGCCGCCGAACAAAAGCATAAAGAAAGGATGCAGGCCCTGTGGGGAAAGGAAAGATTTTAGAAATGGAAATTCTGCAGAACAACATTAGAAACAACTTATAATAACACTTATGAAAATAGTAGTCCTCGACGGCTATGCCGCCAACCCCGGAGACCTCTCCTGGGACGAACTGAAGAGCCTGGGCGAATGTACCGTTTACGACCGTACCGCCCCTGCCGAAGTGCTTGAACGTGCTGCCGGAGCAGACATCCTGCTGACGAACAAAGTAGTGCTCGATGCAACAACCATCGCAGCCCTGCCCCAGTTGAAATACATCGGTGTGCTGGCCACCGGATACAACATCGTAGACACCGCCGCTGCCAAAGAACGGGGTATCACGGTCACCAACATCCCGGCATACAGCACCCCGTCCGTTGCGCAAATGGTTTTTGCCCACATCCTCAACATCACCCAACGGGTGCAGCACTACACCGACGAGATACACAAAGGCCGTTGGACCAACAGCCCCGATTTCTGCTTCTGGGACACTCCGCTCATCGAACTGAGTGGCAAGAAAATCGGTATCATCGGTCTTGGGCAAACCGGCTACAACACCGCCCGCATCGCCATCGGCTTCGGCATGGAAGTACATGCATACACATCCAAATCGCCTTTCCAGCTTCCTCCCGAAATCAAAGAAAACGGAGCTCGACGAACTTTTTGCCAACTGCGACATCATCAGCCTGCACTGCCCCCTCACCGACTCCACTCGTGAACTGGTCAATGCCGCCCGCTTGAAACAGATGAAGCCCAACGCCATCCTCATCAACACCGGACGCGGTCCGCTGGTCAACGAGCAAGACCTTGCCGATGCACTGAACAACGGCACCATCTTTGCCGCCGGACTGGATGTGCTTTCGCAGGAACCGCCCCGTGCCGACAACCCGCTGCTCACCGCCCGAAACTGCTACATCACCCCGCACATAGCCTGGGCAAGCGCCGCCGCACGCGAACGCCTCATGCAAATCATGCTGGATAATATAAAAGCTTTCTTGGATGGAAAGCCGATTAATTCAGTAATAAAATAACCAGCAAAAGGGTGTGACGAAAGCTCCGGCAAGCTTGTAGCCGGGGCTTTCGCCACACTTTTATAAAACACACCCGCGTTAATCATGGGAAAAACCGCCGTCAAAGGTCTGTTTCATCTGATACTGATAGCTACCACATTTGTACTGGCTGTTGTCACCATCATCGCATCCCGTTCCGGGCATTACCATCCGGAAAATTCCACCATCATGCCCTTGCTGGGACTTGCCGTACCGGTACTGCTGGTATCCTGCCTGATTGTTGCCCTCTGCTGGGCATTGGCACGCAGGAAATGGGCGTTCGTCACGCTGGCAGCTTTCTTCTTCAACTGGGAATACCTCACAGCTGTTATCCGTTTCGGCTCTCCCCACGAAGTACCCGCCACCGAACCGGCACCGAACCGGCAAGGCGAAAACAGCGGTTACCTCACCGTAGCCACCTACAACGTTCATAACTTCGGAAACGAAATTACCGGCTACTCCTGCAAACAGATTGCCAAGTACATGCAGCAACAACACGTCGATGTACTCTGCTTTCAGGAATTCGGCGAAAACAAACACTTCACGGCAGACAGTCTGCGTCGTGCCCTTTCTCACTGGCAATATGCCATTATCCCTGCAGACGACTCCATCCGCGGCATCCTCCCCATCGCCGTATTCAGCCGCTACCCGCTTATCGGCGGACGTTTCATCACCTACCCTCACAGCGCCAATTGCAGCATGCTGTGCGACATCATTCTGAATACAGATACCATCCGCTTGCTGAACAATCACCTGCAAACTACCAGCGTCAGCCAGAACCGTAAAAAATGGGAACGCGAACTTGCCGCCGACAATACACGCCGTGAAGCGCAAGCCGTACAGGATGCAGCGGAAACCCTGCATGAAAACTTCGTGAAACGTGCTTTCCAGACCGACAGCATCTGTCAGCTCGCCACTGCCAGCCCTCACCCCGTACTGATGTGCGGAGACTTCAACTCCCTACCCTCATCCTACACCTATCACCGGCTCTCCGAGAGCCTCAAGGACGGCTTCAAGACAGGCGGACACGGCTACATGTACACCTACCGTTACGGCAAGCGCATGCTACGCATCGACTATGCCTTCCACTCACCGGAGCTGGAATGCACCGACTACTACTCTCCCAATCTGGATTTATGCAGTGACCACAACCCGGTGATATTTACGGTGAAGTATTAAAAGACGATTCCAAACACCCTCCCACTCTGCCATACCGTATTTCCTCTTACGCTCAAGGTACAATAAAAAAATAGAGCTGCCCCGGTTTCCCGGAACAGCTCTACCGTAAAAATAAACATGAACAAAAATATCCTTAGAACGTCAAGCGGATACCCACCTGGGCATGCCAGCGTGAGGAAACATCGCTCTTGGTGATTTCGGACTTGTTGTAAATATAGTTAGGAGTGGTCTGACCGTCCACCGTTGTCAGTTTCGTAACGGAAATCGGTGAAAGGTTATAGAGTGAACCATAGGTTGCTCCCCACTTCTTGTTCAACATATTGGCAAAGTTGATAATGTCGAAAGTAAATTCCAGTTTGCCCAACCCCTTAGGATTATAGATGGTCTGAGCCAGGTGGAGATTATTTCATGCTCCCACTTGGTGAGGTTAGAATTACGCTCGGCATACTGTCCGCGATGCTCCTTGGCATAAGCATCACCTTCAATCCACTGTTTGAAAGCTTGGCGGCTTTCTTCGGCAGTCATGGTTACTTCTCCCTTTTTGTTTGTGGCATCCACGAACTTCATCTTATCCAACTCTTCGTCAGTCGGAATATACAGCAGGGAGTTACCCTTCTGTCCGTCACCATTAAAGTCGGAAGTTTCATTCATGGTCAGGCTGTAACGGTTTCCGGAGAATCCGTTGTAGATAACAGAGATAGAAGTGCTCATCCAGTTGTTCCAGTATTTCGGAGTGGTGTAAGCCACCTGAGCCATTACGCGGTGAGGAATATCGAACTTGGAGAAACCCAGTTCATTACCGCTGTTGGTGTCGCGGGAGTAGTTGTACTTCCAGTTAGAGTAGGCAACAGAAGAAGTTCCGTCGTTTACAGACTTGGAGTGTCCGAAAGTATAAGATGCAGACATGTCAAGACCGAATCCGAAGTGTTTCTCCAGCAAGGCCGAAAGAGCATAGCTATAACCCTTGTTTGTATTCTTCAGGTTGATAATAGAGTAATAGTCACCCGCCTGTACCTTATAAGAAGGAGAAGCGGAAGCCTCTACACCCGGAACGGCATACACCTGTCCGTTTTCTACAAGAGCAAGATTCTCGAAAAATACATTATTCATGGTCTTGGAGTAAACACCCTCGAGAGTCATCTTCACATCACCCGGCAAGAACTGTTCCCAAGCCAGATTGGCACGCAATACCTGCGGATACTTGAACTTCTTGTCGGTAGTCACGATATCCTGCTTTATGCTTCCTGTAGCGGCAGCCAGCGGATTATCCTTATATTCTCCCAATGAAGGAGCTTCATTGGTATCGTTCTTGCCCGATTCATCCTTGGGCTGAAGAGTAGTACCCTTCTGTTCCATACCCGTATTGTTGAACGAGTTACTGAGCCATACAAACGGAACACGACCGGTAAAGATACCTACACCACCGCGGATAAGCGTGCGATGTTCTTCGTCGGTATACCAGCTAAAGCCCACACGCGGTGAAACCATCAGCTTGGCACTCGGAGTTTCGCCTACGCGCACACCCATATTACGTCCGGCTGCAAAGTCGTTGAAAGTAGGATTCACAGTAGGTTTGTTGAACAGCAGAGGAATATCGAAGCGGATACCGTAAGTGAAGTTGAAGTCTCTTGACACTACCCATTTGTCCTGAGCATAGAAACCGAACTGACCAGCTTTCATAACAGGAGCATATTTCAGGTTACCACCCGTCATGTCGGGGTCGCTGTACTTGTAAGTAAACTTGTAGGGCTTGTCTTGCAGGAAGTAATCCAAAGAGTTATAGTACCATGCACCTTCCGAAGCCTGGATAAACAAGTTGCTGATTTTGTAGATTTCGTTGTGAGTACCGAAAGTCAGTGTATGGTTGCCAAGATACCAAGAGAGGTTATCCTCAAAGCTATACACATCCTGATTCAGCTTGTTGGCACCGGAAGAGAACTCCGTACCGATATTGGCTGTAATCTTAGTTTCACCGTCACCGCCTGTGACATTGCTGATTTGTACGCAAGGACCTGCATATTCCGTATCGCGGAAGTCGCGGACAAACGTACCCGACGCACGCAACTCGTTGTAGAGGTTATCTCCCAGACGAGAGTTCAACTCGGCCACTACCGAATTCATCTTGTTGTTCATGCGATAACCGCTGTTGCCGAAATAGTAAGTGGTGGAATTTGCTCCGTACACATCTTTATAAGAGTTGTTGTGCTGGTAGCGTACGGCAAGTTTATGCTTTTCGCTGATATTCCAGTCCACACGTGCCAGAAGACCGAAAGATTTCTGTTCGATATCACGTTCACCGTAAGTTTCTTCTATACCGGTGAGCTTCTTGTATTGGTCGGCAATCAGCTTGGCAGTGGTGCTGGTGATGTAATTAGTGGTATATCCCGGATAAGTGCTTGAGGGATAGCTGTTCTTCTTACCTTCTGCACTGACAAAGTAGAACAGTTTGTTCTTGATAATGGCACCACCCAACGTACCACCGTAGGTACGGTCGAACTGCTGGGACATCGGCGACTTCTCGTAACCGCGTACGGCGCTATACTTGCCATACATGTTCTGGTTGTTGAAATAAGTGTAAGCGGAACCGTGGGTTTCGTTCGTACCCTGCTTGGTGATGGCGTTGATGCCACCGCCCGTAAATCCGCTTTGGCGAACGTCGTAGGGAGCCACCACTACCTGAATTTCCTGAATGGCATCCATAGAGATAGGATTGGCGCCTGTCTGAGCACCGTTCGTGCCACCGGCAGAAAGACCGAACACGTCGTTGGCCACCGTACCGTCAATCTGGAAACTGTTGTAACGGTTGTTGGAGCCTACGAAAGTGATACCGCCGTTTTTGGAAGTCATAGCCAACGGACTGTTCTTCACGATGTCGTAGATGTTACGGTCTACAGTCGGAGTATTTTCAATAGAGTTGGCAGAGAAGTTGGTAGCAGCACCGCTTTGTGTTTTGGCATCGGCTACGACAACCACTTCATCCAGCAATTCCGAACTGGGGTGCAGTTTTACGTTTTGTGTATAAGTGTTACCTAATTCCAACATGATACCGGTGAACACTGCGCTCTGATAACCTACATAAGACACCGTAAGCTTGTACGGACCACCCGTACGCATACCCTGAATCGTGTAACGTCCATCCACATTGGTAATAGCACCGTACTGTGTACCGGAAGGCTCATGAACGGCAACAATCGTCGCTCCGATTACCGTCTCACTCTGTTCGTCGGTCACCTTACCGCTGATAGCGGAAGTCGTAACCTGCGCATTTACGCCCGCAGCCGTCAGAACCAGCATAAACGTAAAAATAAGTCTTAATACTTTTAACATAATAGCTTTTAATTAGTTTCTTAAAATGTTATATTTTCGAAAACATTGGCAAAGATAAGCAAAATAATATATAAATACATTACAATCATGCTACATTTTTTAAGAATTGAGTCTACAGCTATCCAGATACAACATATAACGTAAAAAACTATTCCACACATGGCAATACCACCGCAAACCGGCTTCCCCGCCCTACTTGCGACTCCACTTCGATACGCCCGCCCAACTTTTCTGCTATAGCCTTGCAGATGGCAAGCCCCAATCCCACACCTTGCGAAAACTCACTGCGCTTATAGAAACGGGCGAAAATCATCTCCTGCTCCTCTTTCGGAATACCGATTCCGGTATCTTCCACGTAAATGCTCACCTCGTTGGTAGCAGGCCGGTAGATGTATCCCAACTTGATGTAGCCTTGGGGCGTGAATTTATTGGCATTGTTCAGAAAGTTCGTGATGACCTGCGTCAGCCGTATGCAGTCCACGTTCACAAAGACATCCCTGTCGGAGAAATCCGTGACAAACTCCAGTGGCGGGTTAATCAGCACACTATGTGTCTGGTAAATCGTTTCGAGCAGATGATGAACACTCTCCCGGCGCAGGTCGAAAGACATGTTTGCAGTCTCCATGCGCGAGAGCTGCAGTACATCGTCCACCAGTTTCAGCAGCAGTTTGGTATTGGTGTTGATGATGCCTGCATACTCCTGCTTCTCCGCTCCGGACAGCTCCGGATCGTACACCAGCAGATTGGCAAAACCCGCTATGGCATTGAGAGGTGTACGTATCTCATGGCTCATGTTGTTCAGGAACGACTGTTTCAGTTCGGCATGCTCTGCCAGACGACGGGCACGTATCAGTTCCTCTTCATGGTCCTTGATGTCCTGAATGTTCTGCAACACTCCAGTAATGATATGCCTGCCGCCTGTGGTTGCAGACAGCGTACTGTAACGCAGTTCCCACCATTCGTATCCCTCGCCTGTGAAATCAAAGCGATACTGCCCTTTGTGGCTGCGCACAGTTTCCGACGCACGATAATTGCGGTAGAACCGTCCCCGGTCGTCAGGATGGATAAAATCCATTATCTCGTCCAAAGTTATACGCTCACGCGGGTGATGGATAACCTCATAGAAGTGCGCGTCGCAGATAATCCCCTCACCTTCCATACGCCATACGTATGTGGAACTTCCACTGATGGCAAGTGCCAGCGTCTCGTGCTCGTAACGCAGGGAGTGCAGTGCCTCGTGTTTACGCCTGCGCTCCACGGAAAGACTTCGGATGAGGAAACCTATCAGCAACAACAGAAGCAGACCGAAAAGGGATGCCATATATAATAAGGTGTAACGGTAACGCTCCGTAAAGGGCATGTACATTATGGTGTATTCCTTGGGAATACAGCTCAGAGGAATACCGTAGCGTTGCAACACGTGCCAGTTCACCACGTACCGTTTGGCACAGTCTCACTTGCTCGGCAGGCATCCTTCCCCGAAGACGTTCGGCGATCCCCTGCCCCATATCACCCAGTTGCGTTTCAATAGTGGCGAAATAGCCGCCCAAAGCATAGTCCGACAGACCAAAGCCTTTATTTACCGTCGCGAAGCAGGGATTTTGAAAGAAACTGGCAGAGTGCACGGTTATGAAGTTACGGTGGGTGAAAAGGCATAGCGTGCGGCTGCCATATCCCGTCCACGCCACTTGGGTAAGTGAGAGCGAGTCGCTGTTGAGACGAACAATGGCTGTAGTGTCGAAACGTTCGTTTTCCCAGTTCACGCCGGGAACCAAGGACGGCAGATCATCGCCCAACTTCCGGTGAGTCGAAACGCATGCCCACCCGTCCGCAGTAAATCTCGTAGCCTTGTCCGTCGAACTGCGTCATGAGGTCCTCCCATATGAAGCGTCGAGCACATTGTTACGGTTTATCACGCACACACGGGATTTGCCCATGACACGTTCCAGCATACGTACGGTATTCAGATAGTCGGGAGCATCGGCATAGCCCGTCACATTGGGATAGCGTTCCAACAGTTGGCGATTGGGATAATTCACGCCGCTGAACACCACAGGCAAGTCGTGCAACAAAGGATTGCCGCAGGCCATGAGCGAGTAAGTGGCCTGATCATCCAGCACTGCCACAAGATGGGCACCCCAGCGGGTGAAATCATCAATGAAATCCGAACAGAACTCCTCTTCCTTATCGGACAGCAGACCGTCGCAGTTCAGGAAATATTCGCGGAAATCGCAGGACAAGCCACGCTTTGCCAATGCCTCACATAGCAACCGGCGGGTGCGCTCCGCATCCGGATACCCCTCTTCGTAGGAGTGGACAAGAGCTATCTTATACTGCCTGGCGTAAGGCTTATGCCCGCATCCCGACAGGCAAAGCAGAATTAGCCAGCAAAGCAACAGGATAGCTATTGTCTTTATGTTCATTTTGTTTGTTCTTCTTTTGCACTTGCCAAGATAGTAATACATACCGGAAACAAATTGTATTGAATATCGTTGATATTATAAAATAAAAAAAACATTGCCGCTTTTATTTTTGAATGCCCTGCACCATACTTGCCGAGATGTCAACAGTATGTCATCATCTACCACCGCCTTTTCTTCCTGCAGGCTTTCTGCAATGCCACACCGAACAGGCAGCAAGCGCATTTCAATTCTTTTGGGGAAAGTTTATCCAAATTGTCGAGAATACCGGAAATCGAGTAATTTTTATCAAAGAAACTCATAAGGGTCGGCGGCTTCTTCCAAATCCTGCTTTATCAGGCAGGTGCATAGAGGACTTTTATCCATTAGTTTATTTTTTTGGGGGTTATGTAAGGGGGTATCTTATCTGCTTTACAAAAACATGTCGGGAAAACACCATCGAAAAAACACACCTCACTCCCCTTACGGAAAGAAAGACGCTCAAAGATAACACTTTTTGCTATTATTTACATGATTATGGATAAATAATACAATAAAAAAAAAGAAATAAGCCGTATGACAGGAACATTACCTGGAATCGTTACTCACCCTTACCGGGACGAATCGTAAAACAATCCATATTCATAATTTAAAATCAAACATTATTATGGCAATCACTGCAGAACGCACACCAGGTTGTCAGAAAGTCGGGCACAAAACTACATCGATTCGTTACGCTAACATAGTAATATACTAAGCAATATTTTTACCGACATGAAATCGATTAATCTGTAAGAAAACAAAACGGGAGGAACTGTCCTTTACAGGACAACTCCCCCCCGTCTCTTTTTCAGAGTTCTTTGAAATGATGTTACATCCTATTATTGCATAACAGGTGCCATTTCATCCCATGTGTAAGCATTATCTTCCTTGCTGTAGTAGAACGACATAGCATAATTACCATTGCCACGTCCGCCATATATCTTATAGATAACAGTATAGCTTATATCCGGGTCGGGGTTATTCACCATATCGGGCAACAGAATAAGCGGGAAAGCCTCCTTTGCAAGACGTTCGTCCATGATAACCTGGATTTCCTCATCTTTCAAATCGTTCAGATAGCCGTCTACATTGTAATATTGAGTCCAAGTGGAATACTTGTTGTTGATATTGTTATTCTTTGTATCGGCGCCGAAATAGTACTCGGAAGTTGTGTTCTGTGTACTCATAAACTCCGGTTTGTTTTCCTTCACCCACTCTACCAACTTAGTGTATTCAGCATTGGTGAGAGACAGTTCCTTGATATCGTTGATAAGGTTGGAGAGCTTCCATTCCTTGCCGTCGAATTTCATCACTGTGATACGCTCGGTAACGGAAACAACAATGGATGCCTTCGGGTTATATACCTCCCAAGCGGAACCGTTGTAACGGTAAATAGTTTTTTTCTCTTTACCGGATACTTTATAAGTTACTTCTACAGTCAGACCTTCCTTGGCAACATAGACATATTTGCTCAACAGGAATATCGGCAAACAAGCATCAGCCTGCTCATCGGAAACAAATGTGTCATTAGCTCCCGGCTCGCCGGCTTCTGTACCCATAGCAACATAATCCTTCCCTTCCAATGAGAGTTTCTTATCCGCATCGTAAGGAATAAGAGGCTCTTCTGTCCAACCGTCCGCACCTTTTTTGTAGTATTTAGCCTGAGTAGTGGTAACTCTACTATAATATTTATATATTATCTTGCAGATAAATCCTTCCGCCTTGTCAGCATACTTCCCTGCACAGAAATCCGGCAGATAGTCATTCGGATCGATTCTATACGAGAAGTTATCATGTTCACCCGGTTCATTCTTGCCCGTGCCCATTGCATCATAATCTGCTGTGCTCAACTCATAGGCATCTTCATAAGCAGGTTCTTTCTCCTGAGAAGGCATCACATCCGCCACCTTCACCTTAATCTTTGCCGATGATCCCTTATCACAATACGGATAGGTATCCTCAAGCATTTCGATCAATGCTTTTTCTATGGTCGCCTTTCCTGACTCTTCATCACCCTGCACAAGGCTGAAATAGCCTTCGGTAGGATACTTCCCGGTAAATTCTCCTTCGTAGTAGACAACGTCTGTCAGAGGTTCCTGGTCGAAGCCGGGGAAGTTATCTTCATTATAGTCGCACGCCGTCATCAGGAACGAGGCAGCGCACAAGCCGTATATTAACTTTTTATTCATAATTATAGCTCTTAAAGGTTTAGAAATTGAATTTCAAGCGTACGGAATAAGTACGGCCGAAACCGTAAAGTACACGTGTTGCGGTTTCCCAATCGTGCTTGCTGCCGTCGCGTGCGTCGGCAATGTATTCCTGATCCAAGAGGTTGTTGACGTTACCGCTCAAAGTGGCACGTACCTTACCGAAGTCGAAGGAATAACCCGCACTCAGGTCGAATGTATGGTAGGAAGGTATCTCCCAAGGTTCTGTAACCACGTATTCATTACCCATACCGGCTTGTCCTGCATCGATGTCGTATCCGGCATAGTTGCGGGCAAAGAAGTTCCAGTCCAGACTGAGACGCAAACCTTTCATAGGACGTACGTTCACACCCAAAGCGGCTGTGGTCTGTGCCGAACCACCTACGTGGATGTTGTCCATCTTGATGTTGGCACGGTATTGCTCTGCATTAGCCATATCGCTCACTACTTCACCGGTCTTCAGGTCGGCAAGCATCTGGCCTGCTCCGTTGTAGTAGAAACCTTTCGCGTTACCGTTCCAACGCCAGTCTCCCCAAGAGAACATACCCGTTACATCAAGCCATCTGAGTGGCTTGGCAACGAAATCAAGCTCTATACCCATGTGGTTGGCATTGGCTCCGGTCATGTTCAGCGTCCAGCGGTCTTCTATCTCTACACCTTCCTCATTCTCATAGTCGTATGTACCTGAGTCGTAGAGTGCCTTGTCTTTCCAACGGGTGTAGTAAGCGTTCACATTGGCTGTAAAGAAACCGGTACGGAAACCGTAGCCCAACTCAAAGGACATTACTTTCTCGTTCTTGGCATCGCCGTTGCGTGCGTGTGAGTTCTGAGAGTTGATGAAAGATGTATCGAACATCGGAGCGCGGTTGATATAACCGGCATTGAAGTAGATATTGTTGTACTCGTTGAGGTTATAGTTAATACCGCCTTTGACGTTTCCGCCCAGATAGTGTTTCTTGTCTGACTTGGCATGTGCCTTGTCGTAATACAGACGGTCGTAACGCCAGTAGCTGGTGTTTGAAAGACCGCCGGAAACAAATGCGCTCAACTTGTCGTAGTTGTATTCCAACTGTGCGAATACGCCTTCAGACATTACAAAGCCGTCATAGTCGCGGTATATCACATCGCCTACTCCCAATTTTTGATTCTTGAAATTGGGATCGGCAGCCGCCGCATTATTCTCAACACGCACATTTTTACGGTTGTCTATATCCACGAAGTATGAACCGCCAAAAAGGTCGGTAATCACATTCTGGTGCAATCCTTTGTAGTAACGCAAGTCGATACCGCCATAGAAGTCGAAGTTCTCGCCGAACTTGGTGGTGTAAGTGGAAAGCAATCCATACCATGTATGGTTGTTCATTGCCTTGGACATTATCATCTTAGAACCGGTAGTACTTGCCGCATTCATGGCTTCTACCTCATCGTATGCAAATGTGCCGTCCACTTCGCGGAATTCATTGTTCACCAGTCCGTTGCTTGCACCATACCACTTGCTGCGGTTGGCAGCATCGCCCGAACCGCTGTAACCGTTACCGCGACCAATGGATACGTACAGTGCCGTACTCAAACTTGATTTGCGGTCTATCTGCCACAAGTGGTTCAATGAAATCTGCGGCTTGTGGTATGAGTTTCTGGATGAGTTGAATACCTGTCCGTTTCTGTAACCGAAAGTGGGGTTATACTTATAAGGACTGTCCTCGCCCATGTATTGCTTTACGCGCTGCCATTCCTTGATGGTAAGTCCGTTCTGATTGTTGCGCTGATTGTGCCACTGCGGAGCACCGAACGCAGTAAGAGACAACTGGTGATTATCGTTGAAACGCTTGGCAACACTGGCAAACCAGTTGTAGCCTTCAAACTCCGTACCCTGGATGTATCCGTCACCCCAGGTCTTACCACCCAATAATGTGAACGCCCAACCGTCTTTGGACAAACCGGACGATACGCTGAAAAGGATTTTATTGTAACCGTCGTTACCCATACCGTAAGATACGAATCCGCCTCGCTTTGCTTCCGTGCTCTTAGTGATGATATTGATAGAACCGCCCACTGCCGGAACAGACACTTTGGCAGCACCCAAACCGCGCTGCACCTGCATGCTGCGGGTTACGTCGGACAAACCTGCCCAGTTGGACCAGTACACCTTCTGGTTCTCCATACCATTCATGGGCACACCGTTAATCATCATGGCCACATTCTCGCTGGAGAAACCGCGGATACGAGTCTGCGCATCACCATAACCACCACCATCTTTTGTGGTATATACCCGGAGTGGATTTCAGAATTTCGGGAAACTCCTGCGAACCGAGTTTTTCTTCAATGAACACCGGGTCTACGGTAGATACCGCTACCGGAGTTTTACGAGCCACTGCAACGGACGATGTAATCGTCACATCCGACAGCATCACTGCATCAGGTTGCATCTTGATAGTCCCCAACTCTACGGAAGCGCCTTTCTGTGTAATCTTTTTCTTCTGGTCTTTATAACCGATGTATTTGAAAAGTAATGTGGCATTCGAAGCAACGCTTTGCTTGAAATAGCCGTCAATGTCGGTCACGGAACCTTGAGTGGTTCCCTCTACCATAACGGCAGCACCTACCAAAGGTTCGCCGGTTTCAGCGTCGACAAGCTGACCATGCACTGTGGTCTGAGCCCATGCTGCGGAAGTAAATACCAACAACACGGCAACCAACAGAAATTGAATTAGATGTTTTCTCATAATTCTGCTTTTTGTTAATAGATAGTGTTAATTAAAGTTTAAAATAATATTGAGTTGCAAATATACTATTTATATATCAAATAATTATTACGATTGCACTACATTTTTTCAGCCTAATAAAGCATTCTAAAAACTTTAAAAAGAAAGAAACTCCACAAATATCTTGCAGAGTTTCTTTTTATTACAGATAAAGCAGGTATGCTTTCAGTTTAAAACCCGGACTAATCATTCATTAACTTTCTATAACGAACGCGAGTAGGTTCTTCCTTACCCAAACGTTTCAGTTTATTTTCTTCGTACTCCGAATAGGAGCCTTCAAAGAAAAATACATTAGAATCGCCTTCAAATGCAAGAATATGCGTACAGATACGGTCGAGGAACCAACGGTCGTGACTGATGACAACAGCACATCCGGCAAAATCCTCAAGACCTTCTTCGAGAGCACGCAGTGTATTGACGTCAATATCATTGGTAGGTTCGTCAAGAAGCAACACATTGCCTTCTTCCTTGAGACAGAGAGCCAGGTGAAGACGGTTGCGCTCACCGCCGGAGAGTACACCGCAAAGCTTTTCCTGATCTGCACCGGAAAAATTGAAACGCGACAAGTAGGCACGGGCATTGATATCGCGCCCACCCATGCGGATGAGGTCGTTGCCACCTGAAATTACCTGATAAACGCTCTTATTGGGATCGATGTCCTTATGCTGCTGGTCCACATAGGCTACTTTTACGGTCTCTCCTACTTCGAACTCGCCACTATCGGGCGTATCCAGCCCCATAATAAGGCGGAAAAGGGTGGTTTTACCCGCTCCGTTAGGACCAATGATGCCTACAATACCATTAGGCGGCAACATGAAGTTAAGGTCGTCAAACAAGAGTTTGTCGCCAAAAGCTTTTGCTACGTGCTTAGCTTCAATAACCTTGTTGCCCAGACGGGGACCGTTGGGGATGAAGATTTCGAGCTTCTCTTCCTTTTCCTTCACATCCTCGTTCAGCAATTTGTCGTAGGAGTTCAGACGCGCCTTTCCCTTTGCCTGACGGGCTTTGGGAGCCATGCGCACCCACTCCAGCTCGCGTTCCAACGTCTTGCGGCGTTTGCTGGCAGTTTTTTCTTCCTGCTCCATGCGCTTGGTCTTTTGTTCGAGCCAGCTGGAGTAGTTGCCTTTCCAAGGAATACCTTCGCCACGATCGAGTTCGAGTATCCAGCCTGCCACATGGTCAAGGAAGTAACGGTCGTGAGTTACGGCAATCACCGTACCTTCGTACTGCTGCAAGTGTTGTTCCAGCCAGTCGATAGATTCGGCATCAAGGTGGTTGGTAGGCTCATCGAGAAGCAGTATGTCGGGCTTTTGAAGCAACAGACGACAAGTGCCACACGACGACGTTCACCACCGGAAAGATGTTCTACCGACTGGTCTTCGGGTGGACAACGAAGCGCATCCATCGCACGCTCCAGCTTACTGTCAAGATTCCAGGCATCGGTAGCGTCAATGATGTCCTGCAGCTCCGCCTGACGGGTGAAGAGCTTGTCCATCTTGTCCTGATCTTCGTAGTATTCGGGCAGTCCGAACTTCTGATTGATTTCCTCGTACTCTGCCAGCGCATCTACAATGGGCTGCACGCCTTCCATCACCACTTCTTTCACTGTCTTCGCGGGATCGAGGTAAGGCTCCTGAGCCAAATATCCTACCGAATATCCGGGCGAGAACACCACTTCGCCCTGATAGGATTTGTCCAAGCCGGCGATAATCTTCAGCAAGGTCGATTTACCCGAACCGTTCAAACCGATGATACCGATTTTCGCTCCGTAGAAGAACGAGAGGTAGATGTTCTTCAACACCTGCTTATTGTTCTGCTGAATGGTCTTGTTCAGCCCTACCATAGAAAAGATAATTTTCTTATCGTCTACTGTTGCCGACGAAATGTTAAGTACGTCTTTTGCCGGATCATAATCTACATAGAGCCGTTTGGATGCAGGGGCAATAAAATACTGGCTACCATCTTGCTGTATCTCATAAGTAGCAGGTGAAGCCTGTTTGGTTGTTTCCGATACATATATAATAGAAAGAAGGTACTCTTTGTCGCTCCGATAGATGATAACCGTAGGATTCAGATTAATGCTTTCCCATGTGCCAACAATGGAAAACAGGTTGAAAAACGGATAATCTTTTTTAATTCTTTTCATAAGACGTGGGGTGTTTGGGTGATTGATTTTGCGTTTCACTGTCTGCAATAATTCTTTCAATATCGGAAGTCTTATAATAAATCTTACTACCAATTTGAGAATAAGCCAAT
>VOFI01001488.1_pt1 | contig 68001 bp, 57 predicted proteins | sample 5384131 | NCBI WGS metagenome assembly VOFI01 (sample SAMN12384728, study PRJNA508395) | human gut metagenome | isolation source: healthy gut H | host: Homo sapiens
ATGCCACTCAGGATTATAATTCCACTTTAGGATTTCTTCATTCGTGCTATGCAGGCATACTGAATCCGGTCAACTATACAGAAGTAGAACAGTCTGCCGATGAGTTTGCCATTCCTTTGGAATATAACAGAGAAGGATACAAAGCCCTAAAAGTAGCACACGACTTAATGACTGCCAGTACGGACGAAGGACGTTGGGGTACTTATTACCGGTATATCGGACAGGTACATCTCTTCTTACAGGAACTGGAGAAGGCACCGGTCAGTAAAAAAGAGAAAGAACAATGGGCTGCAGAGGCCAATTTCTTATTGGCATACTATCATTTTGAACTACTCCGTTTCTATGGTCCTATTCCAATCAATGACAAACTGGCTCCTTTAGATATTTCCCCGGATCAATATTCCGGACGTATGCATTATGATTATGTAACCAACTGGATTGTGAAACTGTTGGATGAGAAGGTACTCCCTCAGGGCAAGTTGGAAAACACACGTCTGGACCATGAAATATCAAGGGTTACCCGCCCTATTGCTCTTGCATTGAAAGCCAGAGTATTACTCACTATTATAAAATATTTTTTTTAAGTACCTGAGCAACAAAAAGTTGCTCAGGATTTTGCCATGTCAGAGGATTCACTTAACTTAGTGTTGCAAAAAATAATCAAACAAAACCTCATCAGGCATGGCAAAAAATACAAATTATGCCGGTATCCCTCAGAAGTGCCGTCCTTTGATCCGAATGGCAGAACTTTACCTGAATCTTGCCGAATGTCAGGCAATGCTATCATCAGATAAAAAGTCTGATCAATTTGCTCTGGATGCACTTGCAAACCTAAATGCTGTACACGAACGTGCAGGTCTCGATCCAATAAAAGTATCCGATCTGGATAACCTTCCTTTAATCGAATGGATTAAGAATGAACGTTTTGTTGAGTTATGGGGAGAAGGTCATCGCTATTTTGACGTTCGCCGTTGGGTGGAAGGCCCTAAGTACTTGGCAGCCGGAAAACGTGAAGGATTAAATGCCGAGAAAATAACAAATCCTTCATTTGCAGACTTCAACCAACGTATAAAGGTGAATCAGCCTTACAGATGGAACAACAGACAATATTTGATTCCTATCTATTATGATGAGGTAAATTGTAACCCTCAGTTGGTTCAGGCACCTGGTTATTAACTTAATAAAGAAAGGATTAAACATATGAGAAAGATCTATTTTACATCAATACTTCTGGGAATGATGCTTGCCGCTACTTCCTGTGAAGATGACAATAAGAATTATACGGATGAGTTTGCTACCGTCCTTCATTATAAACAGGAAGGAATTATAGAATTTGATTTCTATAATGTAAACAAAGATATGAATTACACTTTTACCGTAGGCAGAGGAGGACACAATCCGGAGGCTCAATCCGAAATCATATTGGCTCCGTTTACGAAAGAAGAAATGAAAGAGTATAATGAAACCACTGGTTCAGAGTACGAACTTTTACCTCCGGAGTATTATACGTTACCGACTCAATTAACACTAGCACCGAATGAACTGTATAAAAATGTCGATGTTGTGTTTAAGAGTGCGATTGGCACATTGACAGAAGGAAAAGATTATCTGTTGCCTATCCGGTTACTCACTAATTCCGGTTCGGTTAACGAAAATAAAAATCTGCTTTGTCTGAAACCGAACGTACTTACACCTTCTGTACTCCTAAGAGAACCGGTGAATGGAAAATTGGATGTAACAATGTCCACGGAAGATGCAGAAACTGAGAAGACCGTTGAGGTTCGCTATTATTTAGATTTAAAAAATGAATGGAATTTCTCTGTTAATTTTGAAAAAGATGTAGCACAACTAACAGCAGCAGTAAATGCATATAATGAAAAGAATGATTCTAACTATCCATTGTTACCTATAGCAAACTATGAATTTGATGCATCTTTATCTTTTACTCAAGCTGCCAGTAATCCAAAACTGCCTGTAAAGCTAGACCGCAACGGACTTGAAGTTGGAAGCTACTTACTTCCGATTATTCCGACCGACTGTGCCGGAATGCCTTTCGACATAAGTAAAGCAATATGCTATATCCATGTAATGATCACCGAGCAATTGCCCCAAATTGATCTGAAAAATAAGGCTACGTTGAAAGCTAGCAGTACAGTTCAATGGAGCGGTGAAGAAATAAAAAATGTATTGGATAACAATCCGGAAACTCACTGGCAATCTATCTGGTGTGATTGGCCGTCAGGTTCAACTGCCGGCGCATTCCATGACCCAACTTATGGCGTATACATTGATATTACTTTAAATGACGCTTTAAGCAAACAAATTTCACTGGATTATACAACCAGAAAGAGTGACGGTAATGCCGTGCCGAACCATATCGTCATATATGCCGGAACGAGTGTAAGTAACTTGCAGAAGGTTGGTGAACTGAAAAGAATTGAAGACGGACTTCCTACAACGGGAAATACTCAATACAGTTCTAAAAACTTCTCTCTAAAAGGCGAGACTACTTTACTGAGACTTGCAATATTATCTCAATATAAGGCCTCAGACAAAAGTATAGGTTCTTTAACTGAAGTGAACTTTAAATCTGTTGTTATCTCCGAATTAAGTTTATATGGCAAATAATCACATAAAAAACGCTCAATATAGGTATTAGTTATAGAACAATACTTCCTTCCCTGTTTATTGGGAGGGAAGTATTTATGGTAACAAACTTGATGTACTGAATAAAAAAGAAATGAAACAAAATAATTCCGCTATTGTATATGCCAGTATTGCGGTGTTAAGTTGGTCTACCGTAGCTACTGCTTTCAAGATAGCCTTGATGCATCTCACGCATTTCGGTATGTTACTGATTGCCAGTTGTACTGCATTAGCCCTATTTATCACTTTACTCACTATCCGGAAAAAATGGCATCTTTTGATATCGCTTTCCGGTAGAAAATGGTTGTACTACGCCCTACTTGGCCTTTTAAATCCAGTAGGTTATTATCTGGTTTTATTTAAAGCATATGACCTGCTTCCAGCTCAAATAGCACAACCTGTCAACTACATTTGGCCCATTATGCTGTTGATTCTGTTAGCATTGTTCACTCACCACCCTATTCCCTCCTCTAAATACATAGGTATGTTCATTTCTCTGCTTGGAGTAACATTAATTTCATGGGGAACAGGGTATTCCGGTAAAGAGACAATCTCTTATTACGGGCTACTTTTAGCATTGTTAAGCGCCTTGCTTTGGGCTATTTACTGGATGATACAGAATAAACAGAAGGAAACAGACAGTTGTGTCGCTCTTTTTGTCAGCTTCTTATTTGGTACGGTTTATCTACTCGTTGCGTCCTATGGAATGGCTCCAATGGTATTTACCATCGAAGGTATTCTCTCGGGAATATATATCGGAGGTTTCGAGATGGGTATTCCTTTTATCTGCTTCGGCATTGCTATGCGCCGGGCATCCAATCCGGCACTCATCAATCAGTTGTGTTACCTTGCTCCGTTCTTATCTCTTTTCTTTATATCGGTCATTCTGAACGAGCAAATCACATTAACGACTTACGCTGGACTCACACTGATTGTATCCGGTATTATTTTCAACCAATACTTGATACCCTCAGGCAAGGCAATCAGAAATAGAATGAATAAAGTACTTAACGAATATAAATAACATATGGAAACAATGAAAAGACTTTTTTGTGGAATATAATGGCAACAGTGTCATTACTTATAATGACAATTGGTTGCGGAACCAACGAAGAAGGAGGAGAAAATGGAGAAGAATTAACTTTCACACTCACTTCTACAGACCTGAACTGTAATACTTCCAAAGACATTAGAGTAAACGCCCCTTTTACAGGTAAAACATATACTTTAACAGTCAGTGCATCGGCAAAAACTGTATGGAGTGTAGCGGTAGAAAGTGGCGACCTGGTTACTGTATCCCCTTCAGGTGAACAGAAAGGCAATGGAGAAATTCAAATAGTGGCAGCAGCCAATCCCAACGAAACATTTGGGAAAAAGGGAGTTGTAATTATTAAGAATAATGCCAATAACAAACCACTGAGGATTTATTTTACTCAGTCAAATAAAGAATTGTACATTCCGGAAGGAACAGAAGGACAGACAAGGGAAGAGTTTAACAGTCCGGACAGTAAGTACAATGTTCATTGTATGATGGAGAGTGAAAATATCGCCATCTTGTGGGATAGAGCATTTACTACTAATCCTCTTTCTGACCGTATACGTCCATTTGATCCGGAAGAATTACTAGAGGTAGGTGAAGAGGTTTATGCTTTTATGAGAAATGACCTGAAGTTCGCCAGTGGTACAAGTTCGTATTCGGATATGTATAAACTCATTATGTTTGTAAGATATAATGATGAAGGTACTGCCTATGGTGGAGGTGACAAAAAAAATAAAGTAGCGATATTATGGGTGAGCCCTAACCACCTGAAAGATCCCAATCACAACATTATCTATCACGAGATGTGCCATTGTTTCCAATATATAGCGGAATTTGACGGGGCTACTGATTTTGGAGGAGTCGGCACTTTTTATGAAATGACCTCACAATGGTCTTTGTTACAGCGTTATCCAAACTGGATTGAGTTGGAAAACAGTCATTTTAAGGACTTCATGAAACAAACTCATCTGGCCTTGGGACATAAAGAGAACCAATACCACTCCCCTTATGTATTAGAATATTGGGCCAATAAGCATGGAGTAGATATAATCAGCAAAATGTGGCAACAAGCTAACGCAACAGACCAAAGAGATTTTATACGCACTTATCAACGTATAACCGGAACAAATCAACAGAAATTTAATGAAGAAATCTATGAGGCTGCCACCAGATTCATCACCTGGGATCTCGAACATATAAAAACTGCCTATCAGCAAGGAGCCAACATACACACTTGTGAACTCGATCTGTATGGAGATGTATATGCAATCGCATCTACGCGTTGTCCACAGAATTATGGTTATAATGGCATTAAGCTAAAAGTACCGGCGGCGGGCACTACTGTGACTATCAATTTCGAAGGGGTGACAAGTAGTAATAATGGGTTTGTTATTCAGAAACCGGAGAAAGCGGAATGGCGATATGGATTTCTAGCCGTAAAGACCGACGATACGCGGATATATGGGGAAATGAATAAAGTGAACGCAAGTTCTAAGTCAGGTACAGCAACTTTCACAGTTCCAGAAGGAACAAAACACCTCTGGTTGGTAGTAGCTGCCACTCCAACTGAATATTGGCATTCGGAAGATAATCAGTGGCCTTATGAGTTCACTCTAGACGGAACAGAACCGGATGGAGACAAATGTAAGGTAACAAGAAAGTAAGAAACCGTTATTTGTTAAACTATAAAAACCAAATGTTATGAAAACTCCCAAAATCATCTGGAACATTTTATTTATGTTCGCAATTTTCACGTTATCTTTGTCATGTACAGACGATGATAAAGAAAGCAACAATAAATTTGAAATAACGTCTGAGTCCATTGACTTGTTTCAAAATAAAATAAGCATAGATGTTCCTCAAGTAGGAAAGCAACATTCAGTTTCAGTGACTACTTCCGAATCTGTAACTTGGAAAATCAAGATAACTAAGGGAGGAGACTTCATCACAGCAACTCCTTCAGGGGACCAGAAAGGAAGTGGCGAGATTACTATTACCATACAACCCAATGAGAAAGAAGCAGAACGAGAAGGAACTATCAGCATTAGCAACTCATTAGGAAGTGGAAAAACGATCAGTTTTACTCAAGAAGGCAAAATAGACAATACTTTCCATTTCGCAGTAATGGGCGATTTACATTATGGACTAAAAAGGATGAACAACAAGCAGATGTAAGAGTGCCAAGAGCCCTTAAAATGATTCTACAAAAACAGCCTAAAATAAAAGCTCTCTTTATTTGCGGTGACTTTACCAACTATGGGACAGTTGATGAATATCAGAAAATTACAGAACTAATCAATCAGAACGTGCCTTCAACAATAAAGGTTTATTATATGTTGGGAAATCATGATACGGCCGGAGGGACAGCTAGTGCAGAAGCTTATACACAATATACAGGCCAATCGTTCTACCAATATATAGAAAAGGGGGGATATCCATTTATAACAATCAGCGTAAACCCCAATAGTGCCTGGAGTGCAGATTACAATGATGAGGGTCTCGAATTTTTAGCAAATAAATTAAAAGCCGCTGCTATTACATATAAAGATAAACCAATCTTTGTATTCTCACATTCCCCTTCAAAACGGACTCCGTGGGGAGCTAAATGGGGATATGATAAAATGGATAAAATATTGAAAGAGTATCCACAGGTTATTCACTTTACCGGACACACCCATTATACGATAGAGGACGAACGCTCTATCTGGCAGAATGAATATACATGGATTAATGTAGGGCCTTCTCACTATGCGAATATATCAACAGATATAACTCCCGACTATGAATATCCGGATAGCGGGAAGAAAATTACAGAGGCTGTTATCGTAGACATAGAAGAAAATACCGATATCAAAGTCAATCGCCTGGATACTTACAACGAAAAAGAGCTTAAAACTCCCTGGCTGATAAAAGCACCGCATAATGGCTCTCAATTCAAATATTTTGGGGATATGCAGACTCGTACGGACAAAGATGCCTCTCCTGTAATGAATGGTACTCCACAGGTCACAGATATCACTGAATATGGATGTAATATTACATTCAACCAAGGTGAAGACGATTCTTTCATTTGGCATTACAAAGTGGAAGCTATCGATACGCGCACACAAGAAATAAAATATACTCGTCTGGTATTATCTGATTTCTATTGGAGAAACGGTACTCCCGAAACATTAAGTTGCCCGGTCAGCGGATTGACTCCCGACACAGAGTATAAAATTAGCATAAAAGGAGTAGATTCCTTCTTTAGTGAATCACAACCAGTAGAAAGTACTACATTCACAACCAATGCTTTACCCCCAGTAGATCCGAGCGTTAAAGCCCCTAAAGCAGATTTGGTCGACATCGTATTTACTAATACAGAAGCTCAAAATGTAGCAGCATCAGGATTAGCGGTAACTAAAAAGGGACCGGTACCCCAATAGGTTATAATACAGATCTAAAGATGTACGTAATCAAACCAAATACCACAGGCTCCATATCCAATTATTATATGGTAGATTACAAAGGTAATACAACTTATACGAACGGAGTTAAAAACGGATTTACTTACGAAGTTTATTGTAAAACTTCAGATATAAAAACAATGCAATATCCTTTGAGTAACTTACAAAGTGCAGGTATGGGATTTACATTTAATGAAACATACACGGATCCTAAAGGTGCTACATTCAGTGCCATGATACGAGGCGATGGAAAATATCATAAACTAAATTTCATGAAAGCCACTGATGTAAAGGCAAATACATATTATCATTTGCTGTTTACATGGAACGGAGAACAGATCTGTTTATATTTAGACGGAGAATTCGTGGCGTCAGATGTTTGCAAAAAGCTGACGATGCCTAGCGGAGACGCACAATACATTTGTATTGGAGCAGATTCTAATAGTAGTCCATCCTCTGCCGCTCAAAATGCCTTCAAGGGTGAAGTTGCCATAGCACGTGTATACAGTAAAGCTGTCAATGCCAGTGAAGTAGCCAGCCTCTACAAGCAATTAACTACACGATCAACTATTGCAGAGTTTACCACACTCAACTCCTTATTAACGAGTGGCTCCTTAAGCCAAGAGTTAGCAACAGAAGGTTGGGCATTAATGAATAATATAGCTACTTCTAAGGAAGAACTGGATGCTTTCATCACTAAAGTCAATTCGAAGTGAAATAACCTGAATAATAATATAATGCAGATTGATATCTCTAAAACAGATATTAATCTGCATTTATTATTGTCTTTATCATAAAAAACGCTATATAAAGATACTTTTGGACAAATAGCAAATGTTTTTATACAAATAGAATAGTCTTACAAATTACCATTCCTTATTTTTGTTACCATAGAAACATTTAATTAATAACAAACTTGCCGGTAGAATTACATATTCAACAAATTAATGATACCGACGACATAAAAAAACAGATATGAAAATTTCAAGAAGAAACTTCCTCAAGAAAGGATTAGCAGGAACATTATTTTTAGGTACAGCTACCTTGCCTCAACCATTACAGGCACTAACAACGGAAGCCTTTGCAGCAGCTCCCAAAAGAGCCAAACGTATCGTATTGATTAGCTTGGACGGTATTTGTGTTGCAGGATTTAAACAAGCAAAAACACCTCATCTGGATGCGTTACTTGCAGAAGGGGTTTTGTCCACAAAAACTCGGGTAGTAATGCCATCAGTTACATTACCCAACTGGACAAGTCACCTGACAGGTAGCGGACCGGAACAACACGGAGTAACAGACAATGCCTGGACAGTGTCTAAACACAAATTACCGGCAATTGAAAAAGATAATGAAGGATATTATCCCTCCATATTTTCTGTATTAAAAGAAGCTATGCCACAAATAAAAACAGCTTTCTATTATAATTGGGGGCCTTTGATCAACCCTTATAACCGTCGACACCTGGACGAAATAGGTTTCTTAGAAAAAGACGCTTATATAGAAAATTATGAGAAAGCATTCAACTTCCTGATTGAAAACCAACAAAGCCCTACATTGGTATTCCTTTATTCCGTACATACAGATCATGCCGGACATCAACACAAATGGATGTCACCGGAATATATACATTCCATTGAGGAAGCGGATGTGGAAATCGGAAAGTTACTCGACAAGATGAAGCAGGAAGGTTTATATGAAGATACTCATTTCATGTTTCTAACAGACCACGGAGGTATTGAATATGGACATGGAGGGGTAAGCGTAGACGAAATGATTGTGCCTTGGGGAATTACAGGCCCCAAAATTGTTAAAGGGCTAAAAATAGAAGAGCCTAATAATACTGTAAACACAGCGTCCGTCATTTTACGTTTATTCCGGGTAGACCAACCAGCCTGCTGGACAGGGGAGATACCTTCTACTATATTCAAGTAACAATAAGTTCACAAAATTCATAAATACCAATGAAAACAAAATCTTATTTACTGCTAACGGCATTAGGTTTCCTTTCAAGTTCTCTATTTGCCCAAGATTATCTGGTCTCTACTCCCAATACTTCTTTACTAATTAAAGCCACTCCCGGCGAAACAGTAAAGATACAATACTATGGTAGTAAGATTGAGAATAGTGATATTCAAGGCATTTATGATGCCGGAATGGTTTTCAATGCAGACAGTTATCCTGCTTTCGGCCTTCAGACAATAGGGGAGAAAGCAATAGCCGCCACACAACCTGACGGCAATATGTCCCTAGATTTGAAGATTGAACAAGTCAAACAATATCCGACGAAAGACGGAGAAGTAACTGAAATCTTATTGAAAGATAAAGTTTATCCATTCGAAATAAAACAATACTATAAAGCCTATCAAGGTACAGATATTATTTCTACTTGGATTGAAATTATGAATAATGGGAAAAAGTCTGTCACCTTATATCGTTTTGTCTCGGCTTACTTACCTGTACAACGTGGCGATAACTGGTTGACACACTTCCACGGACATTGGGGAGCCGAGAATATGCTGGAAGAAGAGAAACTGACCAATGGTCAGAAAGTAATCTCCAATAAAGACGGAATGGTAAATACGGAAACAGATAATCCCTCCTTTATGCTTTCAATAGATGGCAAACCTCAGGAAGAATATGGACATATACTGGGGGTACGCTTGCTTGGACAGGAAATTACCTTCTCAAAATGGATATTACAAACACAAAACTAAATATTATAGCCGGCATTAATGAAGAAAACTCCCATTACAAGCTAGAGTCTAAAGAAACATTCAAGACACCGGAGTTCGCAATGACTTACAGTACCTCTGGCAAAGGAGGAGTGAGCCGCGCTTTTCACCGCTGGGCACGTATGTACAAACTAAGCCACGGAAACGTAGAGAGAGATATTCTTCTCAACAGCTGGGAAGGAGTATATTTCAAGGTTAATCAGGAAGGTATGGACCAAATGATGAAATCTTTCTCTGCATTAGGGGGAGAATTGTTTGTAATGGATGACGGATGGTTTGGTAACAAATATTCACGGGATAGAGGAGACAGTAGCTTAGGAGACTGGACAGTTAACAAAAAGAAATTACCTCTGGGAATCGAAGGCTTAATAGCTTCTGCAAAAAAACACAAGATTAAATTCGGCCTCTGGATTGAACCGGAAATGTCTAATACCAAGAGTGAACTATTTGAGAAGCATCCGGAATGGATATTACAATGTAAGAACCGCCCTTTATCCACAGGTCGCGGAGGGACTCAAATAGTACTTGACCTGACAAACCCCGAAGTTCAGGATTTTGTATTCAGTGTAATAGACAATTTAATGACACATTATCCGGAGATAGCTTATATGAAGTGGGATGCAAATTCCTGTATGCTGGATTACGGTTCTCCCTATTTACCGAAAGAGAAACAATCACATCTATACATTGAATATCATCGGGGACTAAACAACGTTTTGGAACGAATCCGTGCCAAATATCCGCAACTTATACTTCAAGCTTGTGCTGGAGGTGGAGGCCGCATCAACTATGGTATATTGCCTTATTTCGATGAGTTCTGGACGAGTGACGATACAGATGCATTACAACGTGTCTATTTGCAATGGGGCGTTTCCTGCTTTTATCCGGCTATTGCCATGGCTGCCCATGTAAGTGCGGACAAGAATCATCAAACAGGTCGTTATTTACCGTTGAAATTTCGTTTTGATGTTGCCATGTCCGGCCGCCTGGGAATGGAGATGCAACCTGAAGACATGACAGAAGCAGACAAGGAATTTACCCAAAGAGCAATCCAAGCATATAAAGGCATTCGCCCGATAGTACAATTCGGTGATCTCTATCGTTTGATATCTCCTTACGAGAATAAAGGAGTGGCTTCTTTAATGTATGTAGCTCCGGAAAAAGACCGGGCTGTGTTCTATGCATATAAAATGAATCACTTCATAAATATGACAATCCCAAATGTGAAAATGAATGGACTAGACCCGCAAAAGAAATATCAATTGATAGACTTAACACCTTTGAGTAAAAATAAACCTTGCTCTCTCCATAATAAGATTATTAGTGGTAAGATTTTAATGGAAAAAGGCATCGCCTTGCAAACACTATTGAAAAATGAATATTCTAGTATAGCCTTAGAGCTTCAAGAAGTAAAATAATAAATAAAAAACTTATGAAAATGGCAACCAAAAATTTCAGTTGGTCCAGCGCATTCTCTATACTATTATGTACCCAAAATATAAAAAAAGAATCAGTAAGTTTTTAACTTGAAATATATGAAACATATCAAATTACTCTATTTGTTTTTATTGATTAGCTGGAGCAGCCTGCCTTTGCAGGCTGCCGACTACTTACTGCAATCTCCAAATGGAAAACTGACAGTCGAGATTGAAACAAAAGGCCAATTATCATACACACTGAAACACAATAGCCAAACACTGTTGGATAAAAGTCCGATAGGTTTATTACTTGAAGATAAGATTTTAGGAGAAGATATAAAGATAAGCCGCATAAAACGTAATTCATCAGTCAAAGAACATATTGTTTCTCCACATTATCGCCTACCTTCATTCGAAGTTACCTATAATGAACTGAACCTAAAATTTAAAGGTAATTATGGTATTATCTTCAGAGCCTACAATGAGGGAATAGCCTATCGTTTCTACACCACAATGAAAGGGCCATTGATAATTAAAGATGAAATGGTACAGATGAATTTTCCAGAAGATTATCCCACTTTCATGTCCTATTCAACCATGCCAACCGGAGAAGACCAATATGCAATGGCTTTTCAAAACCTTTATACGAAAAGTTCAATAAAAGGAGTGGACACTAACAATATTGCATTTCTACCCATCACAATAGATTGTGGAAACGAACTTAAAATGACTTTACTGGAATCAGACCTGGAAGATTATCCCGGTATGTTTATCAAAGGAGATGGAAAAAACACTTCATTGCAAGGAACATTTGCTCACTACCCTTCAGAAATAAAGAATTTCCCACCCCGTGCCATGAAGCGAATCACCAAACGCACTGACTACATCGCTCGGACAACAGGAGAAAGAAACTATCCGTGGCGTATATGGGCCATAACAGAAAAAGACACAGAAATGCCCGTAAACAATTTAGTCTATGCCTTAGCATCACCCAACCGTATAGGAGACTGTTCATGGATCAAGACCGGCAAAGTAGCTTGGGACTGGTGGAATGACTGGGGAATCTCCGACGTAGATTTTAAAGCGGGCATTAACATGGACACCTATAAGTATTACATTGATTTCGCTGCGGACAATCACATCGAGTTTGTCATTTTGGATGAAGGGTGGTATAATCCTGAAAAAGGCGATATGCTGACAGTTATACCGGAACTGGACTTGGAAGAACTTATCCGTTATGGCAAAAGTAAAGGAGTCGATTTAATCCTTTGGACAGTATTCAATGTACTGGACGAGCAGTTGGAAGCAGCCTGTAAGAAATATTCAGAAATGGGTATCAGCGGATTCAAAGTAGATTTTCTGGATAGGGATGACCAGACAGCAGTAGAAATGACCTACCGCATCGCAGACATGACTGCAAAATATAAACTGACTTTAGACCTACACGGTTTCTATAAACCGACCGGATTGAACCGTACTTATCCAAATATTATTAACTTTGAGGCAGTTTTCGGTATGGAAGAAATGAAATGGAGTTCAATTCAGAAAGATATGATGGAATATGACGTAACAATGCCCTATATACGCATGATGGCAGGACCGGTAGACTATACTCCGGGAGCCATGCGGAATGCATCTAAAAAAGACTTTAAGGATATCTACTATAATCCGATGAGTCAAGGTACCCGTTGCCATCAACTGGCAGCTTATGTGGTACATGATTCTCCTTTGACCATGCTTGCAGATAATCCAACTATTTACAAACGCGAACAGGAATGTACGGATTTTATCATTAGCATTCCAAACAAAGGTATTGAAGAAACACGTGTTTTACAAGGCAAAGTAGGCGAATCCATTATAATGGCTCGCAGGGCTGGTACTTCCTGGTATATAGGCGGAATGACCGACTGGACTGCCCGCGAGATTACTCTCGACTTTGATTTCCTTGATAATGGTAACTATGAAGTCATATTATTCAAAGATGGTATCAATGCCGACAAGCAAGCCGAAGACTATAAACAAGAGCAATTCACCATCACTCCCGCTTCCAAGAAAAAAATTCGTATGGCATCCGGCGGTGGATTTGCAATGACAATTACAAAGAAGTAAACCTCATAAAACTGCAATAAAATGAAAAGACTATTCCTATTTCTTTTAATTCTGTCATGCATCCCGATAAACTATGCACAACAACGTTGGAAAATCAATACTGACGGCGGTATTACATGGCAAGTTAAAAAAGGAGACGTGCATCATGACCACATCGAAATGGCAGGCAAACAAATAGCAGTCGTTTTAAGGTATGGCGTAGACAAAACAGGAGCTTTCGAATTGAATAAAAGCATGATATGGCCTATGTTGCGGACGATACCCAACAATACACATGCAAGCCTGATGCGTCGCTTCGATTGGAATCCATTAGATGCGATGACTATTAACGGCCGTTCCATAGAAGAACAAGTGAGAACTATCACGCTAAACGGAACAATGGAAGTGATCAGCGATATCACACTGGGAAAGAAAAATTCCTTATCACTGAAACGCACTTATCTGCCTTCAACCGAATCACCGTCATTGATTGAGATGTATGAGTTCACCAATACAGGAACCAGTGAAGTAAGCCTTGAGATTCCCACCGGCATCACCACGCTTTCCACAAATCCGAAACAAGGTGTGGCAGGAAGTTACTCTATCAAATTACTGACCCATGGAACTGAAAGGGCTGTCACATTGCTTCCCGGCAAAAGTTATACATTCTCCGCCTCTATTTCCGGCTACAAGCCTTCTGAGAAAGAGGCCGTCATAGATGCCAATCAAGAATTATTAAAACGACAAGCACTTGTATCCGAATGGATGAGTAACCTTATATTGGAAACTCCGGACCCGATACTCGATAAAATGTTTGCTTTCTCCAAAATCCGGTCTTGCGAAAGTATTTATGCCACCAAAGGCGGTCCCATGCATGGTCCTGGCGGAGAATCTTACTATGCCGCCATTTGGGCTAACGACCAGGCTGAATACATCAATCCCTATTTCCCATTTATCGGTTATGACTATGGAAATGCTTCCGCAGTCAATTCATTTAAACACTTCGCACGTTATATGAATAACGAATGGAAACCGATTCCCAGCTCAATCATAGCCGAAGGAGAAAGTTACTGGAATGGAGCCGGTGACCGTGGTGACGCTGCCATGATTGCTTATGGCGCAGCACGTTATGCGCTAGCAAGCGGCAATAAAGAAGAAGCCCGACAATTATGGCCACTAATAGAATGGTGCTTGGAGTTTAATCATAAAAAACTGAATGAAGCCGGTGTAGTTACCTCTGATGCAGATGAATTAGAAGGGCGCTTTCCCGCCGGAAAAGCGAATTTATGCACTTCGTCTTTATATTATGACGCTCTTCTTTCCGCAGCTTACCTAGCTGAAGACTTAGGCAAAGGGTCAGCAGTGATTAAGAAATATCGTCAACAGGCCAGCGATTTGGAAAAAGCAATCGACTCTTACTTTGCAGCAACGGTAGAAGGATTTGATACATACGCATATTATGAAGGTAACGATATTCTCCGCGCATGGATTTGTATTCCTCTAACTGTAGGAATCAACAAGCGGGCTACGGGCACGATTGATGCTCTTTTCTCTCCCCGCCTATGGAGCGAAAACGGGCTTCTGACACAAGCCGGAAGCCAGACTTTTTGGGATCGGTCTACCTTATATGCCCTGCGTGGCGCCTTCATGGCAGGCGAAATAGAAAAGGCGATGAAGTTTATGAAACATTATTCCGGCACACGTTTATTAGGTAATCATGTCCCATATCCGGTAGAAGCATGGCCGGAAGGCGGACAACGCCATCTTTCTGCAGAAAGCGGACTCTATGGACGTATTATCACAGAAGGTATTTTCGGTATTCGTCCCACCGGACTCCATTCTTTCACCCTGACTCCTCGCCTACCAAGAATGGGGATATATGTACCTTCGGAAAATCAAAGCCTTTGATTCTGATTTTGATATAGAAGTAATCAGGAAGCCAAACGACAAACTACAAGTGACAGTAAAAAAAGAAGGAAATACAATTTTAAATAAGCAAGTGAAAAACGGTACTACAATAAAATGTAAGATCTGAATCCATATTAGAAATTTATTATCAACACAAAATAATTAATATGAAACAACTCTTTCTTGTCTGTATGACAACAGTATGTCTGCTATCGTTTCAAACGATACAAGGACAGCAAGTAGTTCCTGCACAGGGAGCACAAATGATCCCTGCCAAAAAATGCAAATAACTCTTGCACAACCGGATGGCATCGCTTTCCGCGAACTCTCTTTTGGCAATGCATTGAAAATGGCTAAAGAAGAAAACAAACTACTTTTTGTAGATTGTTTTACCACTTGGTGTGGTCCTTGCCGAATGTTGTCCAAGGTAGTTTTTAAAGATTCTCTGGTTGCCGATTACTTCAACCGCCATTTTGTCAATCTGAAAATGGATATGGAAAAAGGAGAAGGGATAGATATCAGAAAAAAATATGATGTGCGAGGCTATCCCACCCTTCTTTTCCTAAATTCAAGTGGTGAAGTAGTACATCGCCTTCTTGGTGCCGACAAAGCGTCTGCACTGTTGGAAAAAGTAAAACTGGGAGTAGAGTCCGGTGGAATTTCAGGTCTTAGGAAACGCTATGAAGCGGGTGAGCGTGACTCTGCTTTTGTCTGCGGATATATCAATGTACTTTCTGCCGCCAACCGTGAAGAAGAGGCGGGAAAAGTAGCTGCTGATTTTTTACAGGGAAAAGAACAGAAAATACTGGAATATGAAGGTTATTTCTCAATATTCTACCGCTATATACATGATATCAACTCCTCGGCATTTTTATATGTGGTAAATCATAAGAAGGAGATAGCCGACAGATTTCCACAACAAGCTTCTTCGCTCAACCGTAGAATACTTGAAGACTGGATTAGCGGCTCTTATACATATCTGAAAGTGGATGAGTCGAAACATTGTACATTCGACGAACAAGGACTGAATGCTTATGTCACTCGTATGAAACAGATGAATGTAGCAGAAGCCGACATGATAGGCGAAAATCTACGGCTTAACAGAGACGGCATTATGAACCAGTGGGACTCGTTCGTAAAACGGGGAGACAAACTACTTGCTTCACACACAATTCTAGGCGATGAAGAACAATTATTGCAGTGGGTGAAATGGATGAACAAAGCATGTGCAGATATGTCATTACGCGAAAAAGCTACTCAATGGTGCGAAAAAGCTTGTGCAGACTTAATAAAGAAAAACGAAGAGATCAAGAAAAATCTGCCTCCCGGTGCAATTCCTGCTATTTCTATGATAGATTATAAAGCACAGTTGCTACAAGTAGCAGAAAAATTGAGGAAACCAATGGAGCAGAACTGAGAATCTATAATAAAGCATAAATATAGATAGAGGTTGTCTCAATGTAGAGAGTTCAGCCTCTGTCATTTATCAGCAAATCGTAACTTCTTTCTATCTACGTAAATTACGAGGAGAAGCCCCAAAGGATTTTTTACAGAAATTGGAGAAGTGAGGTAATGACTCAAATCCATATTTATAGCATATTTCAGAGATTGTACATTCTGAGTTTTGCAAATCGTCCAAAACGTTTTCCTTGCGGCGTGCCAGCATCCATTCATACACAGGTTCATGAAAGACACTATTGAAAATCCTACGGAATGTACTGATAGTGTATCCGCCTAATTGTGCCAGTTCTTCTACCGTCTTTACTTTTTTATAATTCTGAATGACAAAACATTGAAAGCCATTTGTATATTTGGAAAGTGGATGCACCAAGCTCGAAAGATCATAATCGGAATAATAGTATCCCAATACAAACGCCAATTCTTTTCGTTTCAGAGATAGCAAATCCCGACAGACTTTATCTCCTTTCAAATAAGTAATAGACCCATTGAGGAAATATTGCAATTCTGGAATTATTTTTAAAGGAGTATAAATAAGTGGAGGAGATACTTCTTTCATGATATGATTAAAACGCAAATCGCAAAACAACTCCGGTTGAACGAAACGATAATAAATACATTCGCATTCAGTCATAGCAAGCATCTCAAATTTTGATCCGATAGCCTGAAGAATAAATTCACCTTCTCTGAGCATCGTACCTGCATATTCCTGACTATTAACCAGCATCTCTCCCTTCATCAAAAAAAGAATGAAATTCTCCTCGCATTTATGCGCAGGCCTATGGAAACCCCGCTGATAAATAATATGAGCAATGGCATTGCCCACAGCTTTTGGACAGTTTTGACAATCCCAATTTCCTTGACAGATAGACGGCATATGTTGGCTTTGCTTGTATTTGTTTTATGTTTCCAACAAAAATATATGAAAGATTTCATATAGCCATAAAAAAAAGGAGAAAAGTAAAAAAGAAGTCATCTCATTTTTCTGAGATGACTTCTTAAAAGTATTTCTAATCTAGAAATAATCCTTCGAAAGCTCAATTTTCAAATCTAGAAAATTTTTACTGAGCCTCGTTTGCTTCCGGCGTTGTTTGAGTATTCCAGTTAGTTACATCTGGAGTAAATGTAACATTTTCAGCTCCTCCTGGTAATAAAAGAGTATAAAGAATCTTATCACCAGCTCCCCAAACAACATCTTTCAAACTAACTTTTTTCTCTCCATTAAAGACTTCTCCACCACCATATACAGTAGAATATGCTATTGTTATTTCTGCATTTTCTCCCAAAGTTTGCGGCATTAACATTAATGCATTATCATCCGTTGCTAAAGTAAGTTCAGAAGTACCTGTAAAATCGGTATAAGTTGCATTATACTGATACGATGTAGAAGTAGAAGGATTTGACCAAGTACCTACTACACTCTCAGTAGGATCAACATAAGTAAAATCTCCAGTATTATTTATTTCTGACAAAGTAATCTTGGTTACTTTATAAGTAAAACCATCATCCTTCCCTTTTAATTTGAAATTAATCTGGGTCAGGACATGTTTAAAATCTAATTTTACAGGTGTACCGGATACTCCCGGTTTGGTTTCATTTTTTGCATAAGCCACGACTAAATCTTCTTGAGAATCAACGATAGTATAAGAAAAACTTGGATAACCTGCTTTTGAACTAGTCAGCTTAACATAGCTCACATGAGCCACAGGCGAATATGAAAAGAATTGAATCTTATCCTTTAAAGGCCAGTAATAAGGCCCAACAGGGTTCATTGTCCATGCTGAGCTATTCCAAGAAACTACCACACCATTCATAAATGGTGTTTCACCCAAAATGGTTTCAGCAGACATATCATTATTCTTTGTATTATATGCAAAAAACCTTAAACCCACCATTAGTTTTCAAACCTTCTGTCTTTAACTCGCTCGCTCTTGTTGCCTTACTTACTATGGTAGTAAAGTTAATCTCAGCTTTCTGTCCTTCATTCTCAAATTCTTCATTCTGCGAGCAACTCGTAATTGCCAAAGCAGCTGTTACTGCCAATAAAATCTTTTTCATAACTGTATCTTTTTAGTTAATAATATTATTCTATTCTGTTTATGCTATTAGGAATCAGTTTACTGGTAATTCAACATTATCTTCTGGTCCCCAACCATCAACGTTTCCATTCATTCCTCCACCCCCGTCAGGATTAGGTGGTGTCTCCGGTTTCTCTACCTCAATCTTATCATCAGGTGGCAACTCAATCTCTGGTGGCGGATCTTGTTTTCCTGCTTCCTCCTCCTCATCTTTTTCAAGCGTACCAATTATTTCAGTAACATCAATCGTCCTTTCCTGTATCGTATTATCAGTTCTTACAAAACTTAGTATCAACTTTACACTACTTGCTTCTCGATAGACCGGTTCTCCCAACATTGACATTCGCGTCGGTATATCTTTCGCCCCTTTAAAAGCAGTAAAATGCGCTATTACTTTGCCACCCTCCTTCTTTGCTTCAAAATAAATAGGCTGTGAGTTACACATTCCGCAACCTTTACCTATACAATAGCAATCAGACAATCCATTTACACACCCTATAACTGATGTCACATATTCCAGTCCTTTCACCTCTATTGCAAAGGAGTAGTTCTTTATCACCGATTCCAATTTCCAATCCAAGTGAAACACTTCATCACTTTTCTTTATTTTCAATTCATCAATATTCAACACATATAACGGGTCCGGCGACCAAACCATTTTTTCAGTTCCGGCAATGCCCAAACCATTACAATATCCCGTATGTGCCTCAATCGTTTCATAGGACTCCTCACCTCGGATTCGCACTACTTCCGTGTTATAGTTGTAAGCTACCACCGAATATCGTCCGGGAGGGACCTTCATCTCCCCGCCTTGTACCGAAAGGTACCTATCCACTTTTCTGCCTTCCCCGTCTTTCGGATAAAATATAATCCGAACTCCTTCCGGCAACTCATCTGTTACTCCGGCCCAATCTAACGAGATTTCCACCCCGCTTACAGGATAATCATCCAATACATCGCGACGACTACACCCGATCAGCATCAGCAGTGAGGACAGAAGCACAAGAATAATATATCTTGTATCTCGCATAACGTCCTTACCTCCTTGTTGTTATCAGCCATACCAGAGAAATTTTCGCCTTGGTAGGGCCAATAAAGTTATAACGCCCACTATTTGTCCATATAATATCTCCCTCATAAGGAGTATATTTTTTATATTCTGTTGTCAAATACCCTATGCCAAGACTGAATTCAAGGGAAAAATGCCGTGCCAATTGCCGTGCATATCCATAAGTCACTCCTGCAGCTCCATAATACTTGCCTTGATAACCGTCTCCCTGTAATTGAAAGTCATATATTCCACCTTCAGCATAAAGCCCGATAAAATGCCCGGTCAACCGATTATGTTTCTGCCTGTTTCCCAACCAGTAACGTCCTTCCATGCCTCCTGAAAGAAGTTGATAGCAAAAATCATGTTCACTATTCAGCCACCACGGACATTTATATTCAGTATTCAAAGACCACCTCTTGCCTATCGGAATTTCCACTTCTATATTTGGCGCCAATGCCAAATCATATAACAGATTATTCTTCACTGCAAGTACAGTTTGGCTTTTCACCGGCCCTTCTGCCTCCGACATAACTGCCTCACAGGTCTGTTCATTTACACTTTCTCCCACAGACTTATCAGGCTGACTATCCGGAAGCGCCTCTTCCTGTCTTGAAACCAACAACTCGGAGACAGAAGATACCGGTTCAAAGGTTTCCTTCGCCACTTCCGAGATTTCCCGGACTATTGTAATTTCAGACCGCCTCAACTTAGGAAATACATTGTTGACCATGTATCTGTAAGCAGCTCCCTGATTTAACTTACGTAACAATTGTTTCCGTTTTACGATATCATTCTTATGATAATCAATCAATATCAACACTTCCTCACGATCCGGCAGGTTAGGGTCAGCTGCCGCCATCTTACGTAACTCTGACCAATTCTCGCCAGCTGAAAAATAATGAATCTTATTAACGTCAATATCCGAATGGTATCGTTGTAAAAACTCACTAATCGAATGGTTCCTCTTGGAAATCAAACTTGCATTATAAGACTCATCGCCTTCAGGAGAAACAAAAGTGGTTACATTCAAAGCAGTTATATATTTGGTATCCGCATTTCCCGCCAACAAAGAGTCTAACATCATAATCATCCGATTATTACTTTTTTATAGCGAGAATCAATACAAGTCCCAGACGCCTCAAAATATATTACTACCTGTCGGGCTGTATCACTTGCAACTGTAAAAAACGGGACCATAGCATATCCACTTTCTGAAAGGCTGAGTAATGCCATAAAAAAAGTCAATATATAGGTTCCATGTTTCATAATTGTTCGTTTCTGTGAGCAAATATAGAAGTTAAGAAATGAATAAAATCATACTTTCAGAACAAAATATAGAGCGTGGAAGGTTCTGTGAACCGATTGAAACGATTTTGCAAGTTTGGAAAGGATTAACAGCAGAATATAAACAAAAAAGATGCACAGATCATCGAACATTTATCGATTCTCTGTGCATCTACAACTCTAAAGCCTTCTTTAAAGCAAAACTAAACTTATTATACTGCCGGATCGGGTGTCACTCCTCCTTCTCCCTTGCCATCATCGCCAGAACCCGGCTTTCCGCCGGTATTGCCACCGTTGCTACTTCCGTCCGTATAATCTGTTTCAATCTCCGCACGACGCGTAATACTCATGTCCGCCAACGTATCTTTGAAGATTTTCCCCGGATAGAATAAAATCTTTCTCTGAACGATTGACTTGGACGAAATTTCCTTTTCTTCATCCGAGCTTTTTGTACGGATAGTAGGGCTAAAGATTCCGAACTCACCCAACTGAACGCTCTTTCCGTCATCAATATCCTCAGCCATTTTATCTACCAGACCACTGACTACCAAATCGACCACTTTCCGATGAACACCACAAAGCTGACTTACTTTGCGACACATCTTTGCAAAATTAACCCTACCGGAACGAACCGATTTTGCTACATACTTTTCGTTTTTGTCTTTGTCAAAACCGAACACTCTTTTTGTTACTACATACTCTAAAGCCATAATCGTTAAAGTTTAAATGGTTAAAAAAATAAAGGTTATCTGTTTGCCATTCGTTTTGTTTGAATGACTCTGCAAAGATATAACAGGCCGTATACTGTCCAGTCCCCTTTTGTCTCCATTACGTCTCCTTTTTGGTACTTACAGGTCATTAGATTCAAGTAATAACACACTAGTTATTAACTAGATATACAAATTAATATTTTTTCATGAATACATCATCAAAGTAATCTCTCATACTAGATCTAAACACCGCCTCATTCTTAAAATATCCTCCTTTATAAAAATGTACCCGTTTATGCAGTAAACAGGCTAAAATAGCCACATGCAATCTATCTATCAAATTCATCAACCTTTTTGATAAAAGGAGCAATTGGAGTAATTTCATTTCCCCAAAGACTAATATCCATATTCAAAGCTATATAGTTCTGTTTCCCGAGACTCTCTCTATCCGTTCTAAAGAAATATCCAGTTTGTTCGGTAGATAAGTTCTCCGAAGTAATTTTGTCAAAAAGATAAAAAGCCATATCATGACAGAAAAATGCTTGGGAACAATATTGTTTACTCTCATATAAATCTCGACAGAAAAAGGTAACATCAGCAGAATCTAAGCAATACATCAACGTAGAAGGTAAAACAACTGTATGCTTAAAAAAACTTGTGATAATGACGTCAATCATGCGCATCACATACATGGAGGACATTTTTTTGTCCCCCATGTATATAGAGGCCAAGACTAACTCATGTTATTCCCAAGAAATTACTCATACGGTCAATACACCGTTTCTTTTGATTGAGATTAGGATGAACGTACAGATTAAGTGTCGTTGCCACATTTGAGTGACCGAGTATGACACTGACAGTTTTATAATCACACTGGCTTTCAATACATCGGGTCGCAAATGTATGCCTAAGTCCATGAAAGACCAAGTGGGGAATATCCAATCGTTTTAGCAACCTGCCAAAATAATCACGATAAGAACGAGGCTCTTTAGATTGTATGGAAGTGCCTACCACGTATGGGGATTGAGATTGTTTCCTTACCATTTTCAACGCTTGGAAAAGCTGTTTGGATATAGGAATCTCACGACAAGAATTCTTGGTTTTGGGGGAAGAGTGAACCCTTTCTGTAGATTTCAACTCACAGTTATATATTCTGCCTACAGTATGCTTCACGATGACTGTCTTTTGTGCAAAATCCACATCTTCCCATTTCAAAGCACAAACCTCACCGATTCTCATTCCGGTACAGAGAGCCAACAGTACACCTATATTTTGTGGAGTGGGCTGTTCCAGCAAGTGACGCATCAATATACGCTGATGATTTAATGACAATGTGGGCGGCAGTTTGTTTTCTGTTTGGGTAGGATATTCGATTTCCCATTCTTCAAAATGGAAAATCCCGTGCTTATTCCCGTATTTGATAACAGATTTGAGCACTGCCACTATATCCCGGACTGTTTTTCTTGCTAATCCGGAAGTACATTTGTCTATCACAAACTGCTGGACATCCTTCTCTGTTATATTTTCCGCAGCGCCAAATCGTGGCAATAGGTGTGTTTGTAACGTAAGCTGATAAGCACATAGGGTGGAATGCTTCACTATCGGACGCTTTGCATCACACCAAATCTCGGAAACTTCGTGAAATGTTTTTTTATTGTTCATATTTTGAGAGAATTAATTGATTTAACTCTCTCAAAATAACACACTTTCACCGATTTCCCTTTGAACGATTATGGGTTTTACAAAGCATCTCGCAATTTTCCATGCTGGTTGCCCCTCCCTTGCTCCATGCAGTCACATGGTCGGCATCCATTTCCGAAAGTTTGTAAATGCGGGTCTTGTTGGCATTATTCCCCAACGCACAGAGCGGACAATTGGAAATTCCTTGTTTCTCAGCCGCTTCGGTCTGACGCTTGTAAGCAGCCCGCTTGGTTGATTCTTCAAAGATTCGGACGTCAAGCAGTTTCTTATCCTCTTCTCCACCCAGTACATATTCGTAAATATTTCTGGGACACCGCACACTTTCATCCGCTTGCAAGGCTTTTACCCGTTCCGCGACATGGACGGTGCTATAAGGGGTGGCATGGTACGTTTCATACAGCCGTCCCCATTCCAAGCCGCACATGTCACGCTCTACCATAGTAAAGGTAGTTGATACCCAGTCAATCACAGAACGGAAATAACCTTCCAATTCTCCCGTGGAAGGCTCGTGACGGTGTATGCTCATATAGGCGTCGATGCTCATCCCCTTACTGTCGCAAATCCACCGGAGGGCTTCCGCCAGATAATCCTGCCGTTTCACATCTCCCTTGATATAATGACTCCATTTCTGTATTTCCGCATTTTGGGAATTACTGAACACCCGCTTGGCTGCATTTACGAACTCGCCCGAATAGATGGCATTGAGCAATTCCTGCTCCTTGAGCGGAATGCCTACAATATTGATAGTCTTGAACCACTCCTTTATTTCCTTTTCTTCACCCTCGCATTCATATACCAGCAGAGAGGATTGCATAATCTTTTGTTGCTGTTCTTCGGGCAATCCCGAGAAATACTGCACGTTATCCGCTTCATTCTTGATGGCGAATTTGCCTGTGATGAACCGGCCGATGGAAGTGATGCGTTGCTGCCCGTCAAGTACTTCAAATCGTCCGTCCACAGTCCGGTTGAAATAGATTAGTCCGATGGGATAGCCTTTTAGCAGGGATTCTATTACCGCTACATCACGTTTCCCATCATTGTAGATGTAATGGCGTTGATACTCGGGTTGGATAGTGAGCCGCCCGTCCAATCCAAACAGACCTTTACCTTCCAATTCGTTGTAGGTAAATCCTTTACAGATGTCTTCGACAGTCCATTCTGTATGCAATGTTGTCTCCATGATATTGATTCACTTTTTAGGATTATTCTTTTGTGTCTTCTTCTTCTGGAGATGAATTGAGCGCAATACCTGTCTTGGCGTTCAGCGGACTGATGACAGCCTTGCCCGTCTTGGCTTCCAACTCCATACGGGCATTGCGGGCAATCTCACCACCGGCTTCCGCCACATCCATGTGTTCCCGAAATGTCTCCGGATTTTTACTTTCAGATATTTCTTTGGTGGAAAGTTCCGCCAACATATTTAGTACCAATTCCTTATTGGTCATATTGTCACGTAAGTTCTCTTTTTTCAGACCTTTGAACTGCTTATATTCCTTGGCGGTCATGTCGCTCCAAGTCTGATAAATAATATCGGTCAGCGTAGCAAACTGCACCCCCTCTTGCAATCCGTGCCGCTTCCATTCATCCGTGAGGTCTTTACGAATCTCTATGGATTTGAGACGCTGATTAATCCAATTATCCGAATACCCCAACCGCTTATAGTCCACCAGTGCTTGATTGATAGAGAGTTCGGGGTCTTGCATTTGGTTAAGACGTTCAGTCGCCACTTGTGCCATCCATTGCTTGAACGGTTCTGCTTTGGGCGATGGAATAGACTGAATCAAACGGAGAAGCTGCTGAGTATCTGCCACATCGGTTAAATACATCTTTCCATCAGCCGATTTCATTTTCAGTTGACTACAATTTGTAGTCAACTCACTCCCTTCTTTTTTTAAACGTGTTTTCAAGACACTCCAATACTTACGAGGATTAGGGCTATCGGTTAGGACAGCCACCACATCCACTATGGAAAAGTACCATTTTTCATCTTTGTCGTCCCAAATAGTACGGACTTTTTTAGCTTCAAAAAGCTTGATGGCATTATGCTGAGTCATAATATTATATTTTGTCTTTATTTTTAAGTTAAAATCTTAGGATAACCTTGATAGGAAAACACATCTTGCTTAAGAACCAAGAAATACACGAATGTTGACAGCCAAAATACAACGACTTGAATGCGAGAAGCGTTATTAAAGATGGCAGAAGATATATTCCTATGTATGCCCGATTACTCATCCGTAAATTATAATCTGATATGTCTGATAAGTACTCTTGCATATACTTGGGTGTAATACTTTCCGTCAACTATATAATAAGTCTCATTTTGAGGAACTTTAGAATGAAGCAATACCGCTCCATCATTAAGTTTCGTCACTTTGGATTCTTTCCCATGGTGGTCTATTTGAATTTGCTCGGGATAAATCTTAGAAGCTATTCCATACCAAGTTTTAGTTATCCCTAAGATTTTAAATTGCTCCGGACAATATTTAATCAGAAATGAGATAGGAACTCCCATCACTCCATCATAATCTGACGGAATGGCATCCGTAAAAGGTACTTCAATGGCATCATAATTATCGTAGCGGTCATAGGCAGCTTTGCCTTTCAGTTCCTTATGTTTGGAAAAGCGGAGGTTGTCTGCCATGCTCATCAGTGGCAATGGTTCATGACGACGGCCATGCTCTATGCTGGTAAACCAACATGAATTACCTAATCGGGTATAATTACCGACATATCCTAATCTTGCAGCTTTAGCCCTGTCTTTCTCATCCACTTTAGCTCCTTCAGGAACACCAAAAACCATATCATTTCCATTTCCTGTAGCACCTAACCAAACTTTGTTATCTTTTATCAGTGGAAAGACCTCTTTATAAGTGATTGCATTCATATTACCTATTACAGCAAATTTCTTCCCGGCTTCCACAATCCAAGCCAAGAATTCACGAAACAGGGAGAATGGCGGATTGGTGATGATAAAATCCGCTTCATTACGAAGTTCGGTAACTTCTTTGCTTCGGAAATCCCCGTCACCATCCATATACTTCCATTCGAGGTCATCAATATTGATACGCCCGTCCCCACTTTTGTCTCGTTCCAAGATGAATATCTTACCTTTCACCTGTGCCTTGGACGGGTCGAACTGAGGTGCTTCTTGCTCAAACAAAGAGGGCTGATAAGGCGTTTTGTATTTTTTGCTATCCGGCGCATAGCTCGTAGAAATCAGTTTTTTCAAGCCCAACTCATCGAATTTGGCAGCAAAGTATCGGGTAAAGTTGCTCCATTCTGGATCATCACAAGGAAGAAGCACAATCTTTCCTCGAAACACATCGGGGTCATATTCAAGATAGGCGTTCATTTCAATCTCTATGTCATGAAATTGCGTATAGAACTCATCATTCTTAGCCGCCTTAGCTTCTTTTAGATTAGTATTTGCCATATGTCTGTTTTTTTATTTCGTTAGGTACAAAAGTGTACGCACATCCACATTCAGTATTTCCGCTATCCTGTATAGTACGGTTATAGGCGGTTACACTCTGTTCGTAGCGTATAGATTGACCATGTTAAAACCTTTACCAAGCCGTTTAGCCAATTCAGTTTGACTAATACCCGCCTCAATCAATGTTTCTTTTATCCGATTCATTGCGACATCTTCTTTAACTTGTCACAAATATAGATAAAAACCGGCGTTTTTAGGCCGGTTGAATAAAAATCAAGACCCCATACCTATCTTTGTTGGCAAAAGCGGACATGGCATCACTGCCTGCCGCACATGTGTAATGTTAAACGGGCTTGGTGTCCCAAAATTTGAATGCCTATGAAACAAGTATGCGGTCTTGACGTGCACAAAGATAGTGTGTTCGTCTGTATTCTCAAAGTCGCAAAGATGTTATTCTTGCCGAGAAGCACAAGGACGAATGCCAGTCGAAAAATGGATGCCATCTGTCAGCAATACTTTCCAGAACAGTTGAAGAACCTTCAGACCATACCCGGAATCAAGGGACGTTCGGCTACAGCCATAATCGCCGAAGTGGGCACAGATATGTCATCGTTCGAAGATGCAGCCCACCTTGTGTCCTGGTGCGGACTGAAGCCTCGCAATGAGGAAAGCGCCGGCAAGATCAAGGCAAGGAGCATCACACATGGAAACAAATACTTGAGGAAAACTCTCATAGAATGCGCCTGGGCCGCATCCAAGACGCAAGGATGCTACTTCAACAAATTCAGCTATCACCAAGTCGTTGTTCGTCGGAAGAACAAGATGAAAGTGCAGGTCGCCATCGCCAGAAAGGTCCTTACCGCCGTCTGGTATGTGATGCACGACAGTGTCGCCTACCGCGACTTTACCCCCGATATTGCACCGACTGAGTAATCGGTCGGCTCAATATATACCACATATTGTAAGGTCACTACCTTTGTGGTGGTTCGTCCCCGTTTCACAAATTGGCTAACGCTCTATGTGGCTTAGGAGGCCCGTTTGAACCATAGAGTTCGAAGAGGAAAGTTCTTAATTATCTTATCCGCCTTCCATCAAGGTGGCAGGCTTGCCATACGCACCTGTGATGCCATGTCCGCTTTTACTTATCTCTCGCATGGATGGAATATTTGATTTATAGAGGAAAGGTATATAATTTTATTGGGTAAACCACTGTGCTCTTAAAAGAAAGTATTTCGTTAATGGCTTATCCAAAGCTATTTTGGAAAATTCTATTTGTTTTTTCGCCAGCTGATTTTATAAAACTGCCACCGATAGTTCGTACTTTCGAAAAAAATCCCTATATTTGCAAATGAAAGAGTTATTTGACAGCATAGCAACGCAAAACGCTGAAATTCGTACAGTTGCAAACTCGTTACCGCTACTTCTCAAATAATTCGCTAAAAGTTTATTTCTCAATCGGTTAAGTCTAACTGACAAAAATCTAAAATAGATAATACAAATTCTTCGATTGCATCCGTAAAATAATTATGTGAATGCCCCCCAAAACCCTAGAATAATATTATGATTGCCAATATAAAGAATATCTTGTATTCTTTTTTCATACGAACGACTGTCCCCAAAAGTTACTTTATAAAATGACAAATAAAAAGAATCTATGCTTTCCCATTCATCTTCTATTGAAAATAGTTTATCATTTGTGCAAAAACCATTCTTAAGTTTATAATAAAAACCTTCATCGTTTATTATAAACGGGTCGACAGTTTATTATAAACTTTCATATAGCATTTAAGCACTTCCGGACCGAATTTATGCAACAAAAAAGGCTGCAAAACTCCTAAAAGTTTGCAGCCTTAAGCTCTTTGTCGGGTTATTTATACCCTAATCCTCATAAGGATCACCTAGATGTTTTGTTATAATCTTATACTGTTTCATCGTCAGATAGCGATGATTGTAGGGCAGATACCCTGTCGGCATAAGTTCTTTGACCAACGGGTTACAACCTTTAATCCATCGGCTGAGACAACGTACCGCGTTCTTGCTGGTAGTACATCCGGGGAAGTACATCACGGCAAGTTCGGCAAAAGCTAAGATTCTTCTCATTTCACTTTTAAGTTTTAAATTGTAGTTTTATTGTTGTTATTATACCTACAAAGATACAACATAAAAAAGCGTTTGTCAAGTCATTCGGGCTGTTGAAGATTAGCAAAGTGTGCAATTAAGAATATACCATTGATAACCAATAAATTACACAATTAATTATTTATTAATATACAGCGTCAATAAAGTTCAATAATTCATAGTTGTTCTACAAATTCCAATGCCCTACTACCTAACCCTTATATCAATCCGGCCGTAACAAGGCAATACTTCCAAAGTTTTACAATAATTCCCCCATGCTATCTCAGGATAATCCCAACGATTATTAGCATATAATATCAATTGTTCATTGGCACACTTGTTTATACGGCAAGCCACTGAAGCATCCTGAGAAATAACTGATAATTGATGCTCACCTTCTGCCCCAGTAGAAAGTGAATAATAATAAATATTTTCTTTCATACCTTTTGCCATTTGAGTTAGTGGTTCCTTACAATTCGCACCGGCGTCAGCCCAATAGTAATAATTGTGCGTATCAACCTGCCAGGACTGAACAGGTTTCTCACCATATCCCTTTTGCTGCGATTCGTAAAGCGAAGCCTCACCCTCATTTCCTGCAAATGCTCCTACAGGATAATAATTCCAGTACCCTTTGCGCCTCCAATTTAACTGATGTATACTATGAGGTAAATAGAAAGATAATCCTGTTTCACGTAAGAATCCGTTAGGAACACCCTCTGTCCGATAGTTTATAGACAATTCACCAGCCGAGGTTACTTTTATATCAAAATCAACATTCACTTCCCGATAAGTCCCGGTAAGAGAAATACAGACCCCATCCTTTTGTTGACTGTAATCAAAAGATTTCTTTTTCCAATCAATATCAGAAGTGGCAAAATGGTTAGCCGTTTTACGTACTTCAGCCCCTGTCAAGTGGTTCAAATTCACATACAAGTTCAAGAACGGACCTTTTTCAATAATTACTTCCCCTCCTACTGTTGCATTGACAATCAATCCGGTTTCTTTATCGAAAGGTATTTCAAAACCATTACCATGTACAATCACTTTGTCACCTTCATCTGTTACGGATAAATTCTGTCCGGCGAGCAAGGAAGGGTAAATTATCTTTTCCGTTCCCAATACAAAACGATACACATCAATCAACTCATTAGCAGCGGTAAAAAACTCGACCTGCAAAGTTTCTCCATTCTCCCATTGCTCAGCGGGAATGACTATCATACCTTTCGTATGAGGTGCGACCGGTTGCAATTCCAAAGATTTTGTCACACCTCTATAAGTGTAGGTAGCATGAATTTCATTCAAATTTGTATGGTCAAATCGGTTATGTATAGTCAACATCAATTCTTGTCCGGTAGTAAATGAAAGATTATCCTCCACAAGTAACCGAACAGGTGAATAAGCCTTTTTAGTTGACCAGAACTCCGGTTTTTGCCGACGCCATACATCAACAATCCCCCATTCACCATATCCCACACAATTTCCTTGATAATCCAGCGGCTTGGCAGTACGTGCGAATTCTTTCCAGAATGAAGTCCCGAATTTAGGTTCCGGTAAGGAGAAAGTCTCATCCACATATCCCCAAATAGCACCTCCCAGACCTCCCGGAGCATTAAACAATCCACTCCACATCATATCAAGAGATTTCCCCCAAAATTCACGGATATTGGGATCAGTTTGTAATGTGGCATATGTATAGCAAGCCGGATGCGCCCATTCGTCAAATAAAGCCGGAATACCATGTCCCTGAAAATTACGGGTAGCCATTCCCCACTGCCCTACATTTCCATATACATTCTGATAATGCATACTTAAGATATCAAATATTTCTGCCTTTTTTTCTACAGCCGAACCCGGATAACTAAAAATAACAGGGCGAGTGGTATCAGTCGCCTTTATCCAATCCCAACATAACTGAAAATTACTTCCGTAAACACTTTCATTACCAATACTCCAAAACAGGATTGACGGATGGGAACGAAGACTCTTTACCATCTCCCGGCATTGACCCAAATAACGTTCGGCAAACGCCGGATCATTTTGCGACCTGCCGGGCTTATAATTCTTCTGACGATATGTATCTACAAAACAAACAGCCGTTTCACTTTCCACATAAATCCCATAACGGTCACAAAACTCCAGAAAACGTTCAGTAGGAGGATAATGCGAGGTACGGACAAAGTTCATATTAGCCTGTTTGAACAGCACCGCATCCAGACTATCCAGCTCTAAAGTAGTGGTACGCCCCAAAGTTGGATGAATATCATGGCGGCAAGCACCACGCAATTTCACCTGATGATCGTTGACCAGCATACGGTCTTTTATAATCTTGACTTCACGAAAACCGATATTGCGACTAAACCGAGAGGTTTCTTGCCCATTCTGAAAAACAATTATTTCCAATTCATACAAATTTGGATGTTCCGCATCCCATTTAAGCGGATTTTTAACTGGTAACGAAAAAATATTTTGTCCGTCCGACAATGCAAAACGGGACTGCGACAATGGTACATACTTTCCGGACTTATCTTTCAAACGCAACTCCATTTCCGTGCTTTCCTGCCCGGAGAACTTGCAAAAGAAACGTAAATCAGCATCTTGATATAAAGAATCAAGATGAGTCTCCACACCTATGTCATATAAATGGGATTCGGGCAATGCAAATAAGGTTACATCACGAAGGATACCACCTATAGGATGATGAGCATATCCGGAAGCATACGAAATTTCGTCCAGCCGATCCACTACTGCCAGTTGTATCTCATTCTTCTTTCCGATACGTACGAAAGAAGTAATATCCGTCTCCCAACGGGTAAAGCCACCATGATGTTCACGAACAAATTTTCCATTAACACTCAATCTGGCATGACTATATACCCCATCAAACCGCAATATAAGCCGTTTGCCTGCATAATCAGCGGGTATCGTGAAATCTTTCTTATAAAAAAATGGTTTGTCATGTTCAATGGCAAAACCTTGCATAGCTGCCTCACCGGGGACTTGAATACTTGTCCAGTGACTTTCCGGAGAGTATTTGAAATCCCAAGTTCCACTCAGCAGAAGCACCGGCCGGCAACTTCCCCCTCCAATCTGGTAGGCAATAAATAAGTCCGTTCGGTAAATGAAGAGGCAACAGAAGGTCTAATTGCTAAAAACAAAAATATACCTACCATTGCTAATGTCTTTTTCGTTTTCATGATGTAACTAATTATTATCTAAAGTTTAAAACCGTCTGATATATATATATTTTATACTTTCTGATTTACCCCGGAGCACCTTTCTCTGCACGGGGTAAATAACGGAAACCTGTAATTTTCTGTTTCTCACCCAAATCTATAACAATTTGGTGAGGATAAGAAATTTTATCGACAGTTTTCCAATAGGTAGACTCTTGTAAATCAAAAACTTTATCCGCTGTATAATTACCTTTTTCCGTCTCTTCGCTATCAGCATATATCACTTTCCATGATTCACGGCTGACAGATTTGCCATCTGATCCTAAAATATAAACCTCCCATTTCCCATTCTGCACAAACGTAAGGACCGGAACGAACAATGAAAATGAAATTTTACCTATTGAAAAGATGTTTGATTATTTTTACGCCTATACATTCGTTATAGAAACAGATAACAATAACCAAATACCTAAAAAAAATAACAGACTCTCTTTATCATATTTATTCTAAATAGTCAGTTTATAAAAACGGCAGATATTATAGTGTTCCCTACAAATATCTGCCATTACGTTCTTATTTACTTTACAAAAGGCATTTCCTAATTAGCCGTTTGGTTCTCCTTTTCTTTCGGACGTTCTTGCTTGGCACTATCCCGGTACTTCATATAATCTTTAGTATTAAGCCGCGGGAATCCTTCTTTTTTTAATTTCCGCCCTACTTCCTTTAATACTCGTACATTCTCCTCCAAAATCGATCCATCCGGACGAGGCCCTATATTCAGCAATAAGTTTGCATTTACTTTAGCACAATAGTCTAATAAGTCCATTACCTCTTTAGCCGATTTTTGGCGTTGCTTAGAACTACTGTGATAAGCCCAACCCAAAGTTTGTATCGGAATATTCAATTCTGCCGGCTTAGCTTTATTGTTTTGCCAAGAATAATCTGCAGCATCCTGAACTTTTTTAGGTAAACCTACGCTCTTGAATACCGGTGCCAAAGAGCCAAAGTGGCGTTCTCCTGTAATAAAGTCCTCATTCCCATTTGCACCTGTTTTAAACACTACTAATGCATGAGGCTGTATTGCATGAATCATATCATATACTTCTTGTATATTGAACAGGTCCGAATATTGATAAACCCCTCCGACTGTGTCAAACCAAAAACCCGCTATAGGACCATACATCGTACAAAGTTCCATAATCTGTGTTTTTGCAAAGTTCATATAATGTTTAAAGTCTTCCGGCTTAGAATATTTATATTCTTCCGGAGTCTTCGCATAATGAGGACGTGCCGGGTCATACATCGTATTAGGAATATAGTAAGGATGATGCCAATCCAACCCGACAGAATAATAGATAAATAAACCTAATCCTGCTTTCTTACAGGTAATGGACAGTTCCTTTAAGAAATCTCTTCCTGAAGGATACTTCACACTGTTATAGTCTGATGCTTTCGAATCCCATAATGCAAACCCATCATGATGCTTAATAACGAAAGTAATGTATTTCATATTTACATCTAAAGCCAGATTCACATAATCCTGAGCATTAAACTTATCTCCTTTGAATTCCCGGGCTTTCTGTTCATATTCCTTAATGGGAATCCGGTTATTATACATTACCCACTCGCCTTGTCCGTATAAAGAAGCCGGCCCCCAATGTACAAATAATCCAAAACGGGCATCTTTAAACCATGACAAGGCAGCTTCTTTCGGAGATTTTTTATATTGTTTCTCATATCCTTTTAAGAAATAAGGCATTTCCCGCCATGTACTCTCTTGAGCACAGACTTCTGCCAATACACCTAAAAGGCAAATAATAAATAAATTTATTCGAATCTTTTTCATATATATTTTCTATTTATACTCCAGCCATGCAGTAGCGTTAGTATCAGAATCTGTCGAGAAACGTATCCATCTTGCCTGAAATGGAGCTTTCAATTCATAAGCCAACTTCTCCCCAGGTTTTACAGTCAAAGTAGTATAATTCACCCATTTCCCATTACCTGTTGGGTCAATTTCTATGGTAAAGGTTACATCTTTTTGAGAATTATGTGACAAGGTTAAATTCTTCTTATCATAAAAACCGATCAGATACGGATCGGACACCTCTCCTGCCTTTACTAAAGTGTTTTCCAAGGACCGCCTTTGCCTGTCGGTTTGCCCATACTCCACAAATCATCAATAGCACCTGCCCATACGGCAGCTTTACCATCTTCCGACACGATGATATGTTCATTATCTTTATCCTTTTTAGGGTCAATACCGGTCATCACTAACATTCCCCGGTAAGAGGCATAATCATTAATCCGGAAATTATGAGAAGCAATCGGACGAATCTTGGCATAACCATCCGCATTTTCAGCAGGTAGTTCATAGAAAGTACCATGACAGTTGAATAAGTCACGTTCAGTAGCCACTTCGCGACAAATACGTACCACATCCTGTCCAATCAACTTAGTGTAATTTTCGTCTCCCAACGGTAAACGCCAACGTCTTTGTCTGTCGTCAACGATCAGAACCGATGATTCGTCAATAGTAACTACCTGATGAGGCATCGCAAATTTCTCACGAATAAAATCGGCAGTCTGAGTATCATCCTTACGCACCAATGCCAAAGTATCGCTCATCTCATAATATCCGTTTTCTATTACTTTACCGTTTTCAATATTGGAAGCTAATACACCTAAAGCTCTTCTATTCTTGCCAAGGCCGTATAACAATCCTCCAAGAGTATTTTCTTCCGATACTTTTGACAATCCGTTGAATATGGAAGAAGAAGCGGAAGAACGAGTATCAACTGTAGTATATACGAAACTTACGGACACATTACTTTCCTTGTCTATTTTCACACGAATCCATTCTCCCTGCTCTTTAGCAGTAAAAGGAAGATAAGCGGATTGTCCAGCTTCTACCTGCACGGCAGTCAGTTCCTTCCAAACATTATTTCCCTTTTGATCTATCTCAAATGTGAAAGTAATATCTTGCTTTCCATCATTTTGCAACCAGCAACAACGTTGTTCCCAACCGGCAAACATATAGGGATCTGAATAAACATTTGCTTGCACATCTTCTTTTTCCCAGATTGCTCCATCTACTGTTGCAGGGCCCAGTTCGTCGGGTTTAGTCAAAGATGTAAACCAAAGATTAGAATTAGATTGTCCCGGACCTTCTATATTTCCTTTTGCCTTACGTTTGTTTAAAAATTCTTTTTGGGCAGAATCATCGCAGCCAAACACCAATTCATCATTCCAACGGGCAAAGTCTCCAATTACTTTCAAATAACTTGAACGGGGACGAATACCGGCAGAGTTATCAACAGTAAACAGTTTTGGGAAACGCCAGAACAGGCCATGCATAGTCATCAGATAATCCGGTTGGTCATCTGTTCCTACATTACGAATACGTGGCCATTCAGTATTCCAGCCATGTGCACCGTCATAAGAATGACTTGCTTTAGGCAAACGATAAAAGGTCCATCCTTTCTGCGAATCTCTTACTCCAAGTAGCACTGATTTATGATCCCAGCCTGTAGCCCAAATGGGATCCGTTTCAGGATTTGTGTTACCGTATATACCGCCGGGACCGGTCAATTCTACAAATTGATTACGACGTACGACTTTCCAGTCTTTGCCGTCCCATTCTGATAATGAACCGGATAACGCATCAAAATACTTCATAGCGGCGGCACTATTCTCTCCGTTATTTGAGAATACCATCACTCCTTGTCCTGAATACAATCCTTTACCATGCGCTCCCGGCAGTAATTCTACGGGTTTGGGGGTATTTTTAGAGTCTTTACGATATAGACGCCATGCTTCATTACTATCTTTATATAATTCCTTAGCTTTCAAAGTATTAACATCTACTTCATAGAAACCTTCTTCCATCGTACCAATATAAATCTTATTGGCAGGATCTGTCAAATGACGAGCCGAACCGGTATATCGTCCCGGAGCCTCCTGCCAAGGCAAAACTCTGACATTACCAGACTCGTTAATAAAATACGGACCTATATTCAATTGGTTTGATTCCTTATGAATCAGTCGGTTAGCAGGTGTTCCTCCAATACTTTCCGAACGGACAGTCATCTTCTTGTCCGGAGTTATCTGATATAGTTTATCAGATGACCCGAAAGGTAAATGAGGTCCATAGGTGATAGCCCATAGACTACCTGCCCAAGGAACCACAGCACCTGTTCCGCACTCGCCCTCATTATTATAAAAAGCCAGTTTGGGATAAATTCCCGATATATTATCCTTTTGTGTTTGTTGTGGTGCAGTACATCCAACTACCCCTAAGGCTAATAAACCTGTCCAAAAATGTTTCATGTTGTTCTTTATTAATTAATATAATTATTAAAATGTTACTTCTACTTTTTCTCCAGTTGCAGACACTGCAAAGACTTGAACTTTAGTTCCTAAGTTTCCATTTACAGTAAAAGAGGAGGCTGGAGATACAAAACATAATTTACCGTCCGAATAAACTTCATAAACTGCCACATTCCTCCAATTGATCATTATAATTTTTTGACCTTCTCTTTGAGCAGTTCCTTTTATAATAGAATTAAAGGTCTTATAGCAATCAACATTACTATCGCAGATATACTCTATAATTCCTTTTGGTTTTGGTAGTCCTAAATCAGTAATACGTTGTTTAGTTTCATCAATCATTGACTCGGTAACCACAAACTGTCCTTTACTATAATCTGATTTTTCAATATCTATTGGTTCAAAAAATCCCCATTTCACAAAGAATTCTGTCAAATCCAGTCCCGACGCCTTACTTGCCAAAAATGTAAACTCTAGTTGACTTTTCCCAGGAGTGTCCTGATCCGTATTAATACGTATGAGTTCATATAAGTCTTTATAAAAATCTTCTTGTCCAATGGCCTTAGTATATAGATATAATTGCCAAAATGGAACTAGCTGGTTAAAGACATTCACATCCGAATCTGTAATGATATGAGCACGTTTACGTACGAAATACATACACATAGACTTCTCATAAATACTTGTATAATCACCCTGCTTATCTAATAGGCGTGATTGATTTCCAAACGAAGTCTGAACATATAAAGAATGAATATTATTAGTCACTTCAGTCATTCCAAGCCAACAAAGTCCTGGTTTAGTCTGATAAGAATGTCCGACTTCATGTGCCGGTCCCCAGATTGAAGTAGTAGAAAACTTTTCCAGATTACATAATTCATTCATCGTACCGACAACATACCCCGTATGATTACCGGCAGAATACATATAACTATCATTATACATCACAGAAAAACAAACACGGTTCGGATCCATTCGATCATATTTTTCCAATCCCATAAATTGCTGTTCAAGCAACACCAGTCTATCATAAGCATCTATTAAAGCTTTACCATCTGGAGTGTTTGCTTTGAACTTATCTACCGGAAATATCAAATGTGCCTTCTCGCCAAGTACATCAAGATGAGGTCCTACTGCTGCATGTAACAGACGGCTCCAATCAGAAGGTTGATGTTTTCCGGAGTCAAAATATCCGTTTACTTGCCCTGACGGAATATGTATCTTTATCGGCAATGCATCTCTATACTCGGGAGTATGATAATAAATATAGATCAATCCGTCTGTTTCCGCTATAAAACGATTAATCCCTTCTACCAAAGGATAAGAATAATTATAATTAAACCCATCCTCCGGATACATTCAAATTTAAGATACGAGCCGAAAGCTGATATCCATGACTGTCTCCCACCAGCACTACAACTTCTTTTCCTTTATTTACAAATATCCCGGTCGGATTATCCAGCAAATTGTGTTCAGCGCTTGTCTTGTTTGCTTTACGAAATAATTCCGGATGTGGATAAGCTTTTATATTCCTGAATACGAAACTCACGCGGATATTTATTAATAGAAAGATAAAAAGCTACATTACGGAAAAGCGGGTCAGGGCATGCATCTATGTCCTTCTCGGTAATTCCGGGTTTTAACTCAGAACACGTAATATCCGTAAACAAATTAAGAGGATCATAATTATCCGAATTCTGACGATAAAACTCCATTTCTTTTATTACAAGATATTTACCTGACGACTCTGTAACTTCAATTTTAATCCCTTTCGGATTAATAATCGGGCTAGGAAACTTAATAAGTGCCGCAGAACTTCCGGATAAATCGACATCCATTAGCTTCGTATATTCCGGTTCTGCCTCAGTAGATACAAATATCTTTGCTTTTTTCAATTTATCACTACCTGTTGAATGACAAACGCAATAATCAATTCTAGGTTGTTCCGCAAATTCAAAAGTTAATGTCAACGGCCAATTGTTAGGAAAATCATCTGATGTATTAGAATGATATCCGGTCTCTTTACTTCCATCATAAGTCCTATGAAATCCTGAAGATCCCAATTGAGATACCTTGCCCAAAGAATTGAATGCACTACCTGTGGAAACCGGAACCAATAGATCGCCTTGAATACCAGATTCACCACTTTCATACTCTCCTAAGGCCTCTTGAGATATAATTAACTCAGAGAATAAATCACTTGCTTTGTCTTTTACCGTAATAGTCCCCGTACGCTTTTCCCCTTTATTACGTTGAATAAAATATGTATGGTCCGTAGTCACATATTCTGCCGTGCGGGTAGTGACCGGCAACGTGATCCAATCGACAGTCGGTATTATTTCAAACTCTACATTTGCTGTTACTGTAAACTCTATTTTCCCTCCTTCCGCAGTAAAAGTTTTCATCATAGGGGAAATTAAAATACCTTTATCCGTCCCCAATTGACGCACAGTTATTTTCTCCGATAACTCTGCTGCCTTCACGGTAATAATAGTACTCCGCTGTTCCTTTCCCGTATTAGGAGTTACAGAGATAGTAAGTTTGTGATTCCCCGGATTAATGTCAGGAAGAATACTGCACCAGCTTTTACCATTACTTTCTACAGTAGCACTCCACTCTGCTTGATTGGTCGTAATTACAAGCGTTTGCGACTCTCCATTCTCCTTGAAATCTACAAATTGTTCAGTTATCTCTAATGTAGCAGTATTAGTTCCTTTACCATCTTCATCGGAACAAGCGCTTATCACTGTACATAAAAAGAACAGCATAAAAAAAATAATAATCTTTTTTTTCATGATATAGATATAATATGAATGTTTTAAAAAGGAGGATACCTTTAATGTATCCTCCTTAAAGATATACTATAGGCTCATTTATTTTTCGGTAGCTTCCGGATCATAAAAATAGTATTCCACATTGTAAATACGAAATTCCGCCATTGAAAAATTCACTTTACCCGTATGAGTCTTCTTTACATGAAAACGGAGATAATTGAACTCAAAAGGGGCTTCATATATATCAGAAGAATATGCCGCCGATGCAGCTTCAGGTAACCCATCGGCTGCTGTTGTCAATGTTTTTATCGGGGTCCATTCATCGTCCTGACTTACCTTAACAGAACATTCTATTTCTGCCGGAAAGCTACCGACGCTTCTATTTATATACGAGAACTTCAAATACTTCTGAGACTTCGGGTATACAATATCTAAATAGTAGGTTGTTCCTACAGGTACTCCGGAATATGCAGTATTTAAGAAAGTACTAGTATTGTTATCAAGCAAGCGTTCCGGACCATAACCGTCACCAATACAACTAGACTGCGGAATAGTAGTAACACCATCGGGCTTAAACCCTCCCAAGGTCAAATTATCAATGGTTATAGCCAACTCCGTAGATGTTTTTTCATCAATAACCGGAGCTCGTTCTGCAATTCCTGTTATTCGTTGTACTATTCCCGGTGTAAAGGTTGTACTGAACGGCTGTACTTCGAACGTATATTCTCCATATCTTTTGAGCGCATTATCTATCGTAAATGAGTTACTGAATCTGCTTGCCGTTTTCTTGACATTTTTCTTTATAGCGGGGTCATAATAACGTATCTCAACCAAACGAGTAGTATTAGCATCTTCTTCGACAGCATACTCCCATGTTAACGTAATGGAACCGGGAGCACTTTGTGTTGTTAAGTTCTGAATTTCAGTAGCGGCAATACTTTCTTCATCGTCAGAATTACATGCTGCAACGATCAGTCCTAAACTGAGGAGGGGTAGTATATATTTTATTACTTTCATTTTATAGAATCTTTATGTATAACAATTATTCGTCATATCCCGGATTTTGTACCATATTGGGATTCTTATTAATTTCGCTGATAGGAAGCGGCATTAAATAATGAGCCGGAATAAAACGACGTTGCACATCTACTGATACCGGTTTGGCAAATTCTGTTATAGTTGTTGCCTGAATAGAAAGTCCTTTCGGCTGTTCACCTAACGTCTCTGCTATTCCCCAGCGACGTATATCCCAAAAATTATGATTTTCAAGATAAAGTTCGATTAAGCGTTCCTGATGAACAATTTCCCTCAATTTATCTTGTGTAAGCTCTGCGATTCCAGCCCAAGAAACTTCCACTTTAGGTATACCGGCTCTTTCGCGGACATAATTCAGATACTTCTTAGCTTCCGGTAAATCATTACATTCCACACAAGCTTCTGCATAGTTCAGATAAAGCTCTGCCAAGCGAACCATAGGCCACGGATACTGTATCACTTTAAATCCAGTAGATTTAGAAGCACTTGTTCCCGGATGAGCACCTTTCTTATTCAGATAACCGGTTTTAGTTCCATACTTATTATCGTTGGTTATCCCCATATTCTGTGTCTTCATAAATTGTACCAGTTGCTTATACTTTTTATCCTTTCCTCTTTTCCATATCGGAGCATACGAGAACTCTTTTCTATCATCTTCTCCCGATACCTCATAATAACCGTTGTGAAAAGCAATCCAAGCATAAAAACGTGGCTCTCTGTTCATATTCAGTTTTAGGCTTTCCCCTTCTCCATTTATATCATTCTCTTCAACAGGAAACATGGCTACATCATACCGGTTAACATAATCATAAGTAGGATCTACATCCAATGGAAGACCATTTTTTGTATAGAACCGTTCTATTTGTCTCAATGTCGGAGCTAATCCACCGTAAGCGGTTGTACTTAACCGAGGAATGGTCTTTCCCTGGAGGTCACTATTAGATGATTCTTTCGTGCAAAATGCCCAAATCACTTCAGGAGTATTGTCTTTATCAACAAACGTAAAACGCAAAGAACGTTGTGTCAAATCTGTTGGTTCAGGATAGTTAGGCAAAGTATTTACATCTGCTGCATACAAATCATAATTAGCCTCCGGAGCTCTTGCCCAATCAATTGCTTCTTTGCAAGCCTGAGCAGCTGTTACCCATTTATTAGGATCGTAAGTTGTGCTAATTAACTGGGTCCCATCCGGATTCTTAAAATCACTATATAATGATTTAAACTTCTCACCACCATTAAACTGCGGCGAAGCTGCGTACAACAATAACCGCGCACGAATAGCCATAGCAGCTACACCGGTAGCTCTCCCATAATCAAGTCCGGTACGACGCATTGGCAAACGTCCGGCAACATTCTTTAGTTGCTCTGCAACCCATGTTACACACTCATCATAGGTATTTCTTCCTAACATTGTTTCCGGAGAATCAGCGGAAGAAACTTCCGGAAGTTCTTTAACCAAAATAGAAGGACCATAAGTACGCAAAAGATAAAAATGATAGAATGCTATCAAAAAGTCAGCTTCTGCATCATAAGCCGCTTTCAATTCATCACTAAGCCCCGGCACACTACCTAAATTTTCTTTTAACAGATAACATTGCCGAATCCCCTTAAATAAATCATGCCAGTAATTAATATAAGGATTACTTGGAGTATAATTACCTTGTGCAAATTTTCCAAAAGTTTCATGCTCCCAAGGAGTAACAACATCATCGCCTGTAAGAAAATCTAAGCTAGCAGTTGCATGTCTGGGATTCGGGATATATGCATAACAAGAATAAAGATAACATTCGGTCAATTGAGGGTTCTTAAATGCGTCTTCTTCCGTAGGATTCTCATCAGGCACAATATCCAGATAATTACAAGAGAAACATACAAAGACACATAGAAGTATCAAGTATTTATTAATAAGTTTCATATCAATTATATTTAAAGATTATTTTATAGTCATCTGAAAACCAATATTAAATACACGTTGGGTCGGGTATTTTAATCCGTTACCACCGCCTTGTTCGGGATCCCACAATTTAAACTTGGAGAAAGTCAACAGATTAGAACCACGTAAGTATAAGCGCATAGATTTAAAGGTATATCCAATTTCTGCATTCTTCAATTTCAAGAAAGCACCATTCCGTTCCCAATAAGTAGAGGTCGTAGAATTATTGGCACTTCTCTCAATAGTTAAACGTGGATATTCCGCAAATATATTTTGATTTTCAGGACTCCATCTGTCATCTGCTATAAATTTCTGTACATTTTTATTTTCCATCATTGTGCCGAAAGGTTGCAAACCACTCATAAACAAAAGAAGTCTTAGCGACTCCCTGAAAGAAGAAAGAAAAATCAAAACCTTTATAATGAAATGAGGGTCCAAATCCATAAACAATTTCAGGAGTAGTCGGATTACCAATAGGTACCATGTCATTTTTATCAATAATATCATCATATACTCCATACACATTAGGCTGATTGACATATTTAATGTCACCCGGTCCAACAGTACCTCCAATCAATTGAGTCGGATGATTATTTATCTCAGTCTGATCGGCAAACAAATAATCAGACACGTATCCCCATTGCTGAAGTGCTATAACCAATTCTGGAAAGATTAGCACGATCTCCTACAGATTCCTCGTACGCCCTAATCTCATTGTGAGCATAGGTGAATGTTCCTTTGAATGTCATACTGAAATCTTTATTGAATTGATGTCCAAAATCAATAGAAGCATCAATACCTTGATTACGTACAGCTGCACTATTGACATAATATTTAGTCCCATATACTCCTAAATAAGAAGGAATAGTTGCTTTCTCCTGAAAAATATCTGTCCGGTCTTCACGAAATACATCTACCGTCAAGCTCAGATTATTAAAAAATATCATATCTAGCCCGATATTATATTTTTTTCCTACTTCCCATCCCAAATCATAATTAGCAAAACGCTTATATGAAGGTCCTTTCAATGTTCTGTCCATATTAATACCAGTCGTAAAAGCCGGACTTCCCGTTAGACCAACATCTGCTAAATAAGTAAAACGTTGTCCACCAATATTGCCATTACCAACTAATCCGTACGAAGCTCTGACTTTCATTCTGGAAATTATGTTTCTTAATGGTTCAAAGAATTTTTCTTCGCTAATATTATATCCGACAGCTATAGAAGGGAAAAGCCCGAAACGATTCCCCTTCGCAAAATTCTCAGAGCCGTTGTATCCCAAGTTTACCTCAGCCAGATAACGCCCATCGTATGCATACGATGCTCTGGCTGCAATTCCCTGACGACGAGTCGGAAGAGCTACTAATAAGTCCGTCCCCGGATTATTATCCATATATTCATCCTGATTATAAATCAACAAAGCTCCCACATCATGCTTTCCGAATGTACGATTGTATTCTAACATCGCTTGTAAGTAAATACGCCGATCACCGGTATTACTACTTTTTGTTTTAAGCTCAGTTCCTACTTCAGCACCTTCCTGAATCACCTCCATATTATAGGTACCATCATCATTGAGAGACCAATTATTAACAGTAAACTTATTCCAATCAGAATATCGGGTCTGAACAGATTGGCTGAAATTCTTTAAAGAAGCCATAGCCTTAAATGTCAAACCATCCACCAAGAAATCCAATTTTTGGTCAAAATTCAATGAAGCTGTTACTGTACTCTGAAACGTATCATCATATCCATTTACCATTGTTGCTAATGGATTTACTGTTGTATTTGTAGGTACCCCCCATTTAATATAGGAAGTTGTTCCATCGTCCGGAAACATAATCGGAGCATCTACCGGATTCGTATTCATCACACTAGAGAACAAACTACTTGTACTTTCATTCGGACCACGTTTATCTACCAACATTACGTTCAGTCTCAAAGATAATTTAGATGTTTTACCCAAACGTGCATTGATATTGTTCTGAAAAGAATAACGCATTCGACTGATATTGTTATCAAATGAAAAGAAATCTTTAGAACGACTTTTTAACATACCGCTTTCATGCCCAACAGAGACACTGGAAAAATAATCCACCTTTTTACCACCACCCCGGATGTTAAAATTGAATGTTTCACTGAACGAACGGTCTTTAAACATCTCACCATACCAGTCAACATCCGGGAAAATATAAGGATTCAGTCCTTGGCGAGTTCCGTCAATACGTTCCTGTGTATAAGCTTCTTTCCCTGCCGGTTGATTACGTATAGCTTCATTATAAAGTTCCATAAAGGTAACACCATCCACAAACTCAGGTATATTGGTAGGCGTAGACATACTACCTTCCACACGAAAATTTATAATCGGTTTATCCAAGGCAGCACCGGACTTGGTCGTCACAATCATCACACCATTAGCACCACGCATACCATACATTGCAGTTGCTGTTGCATCCTTCAGAATTGAGAACCCATCAATGACTTCCGGGTCAAGAGCATTCAAGTCAGTTGTAGTTGATTCAATACCATCAATAATGATCAGCGGAGAAGTACTTGCACTACCAAGTGTAGAGACACCACGAATCCAAAAGTTAGCGCCATCAGCTCCCGGTTCACCACTACGTTGCACAGCAATCACACCAGCCAAACGTCCGGCAAAGGAAGTGGAAAGATTAGACGCAGGAACTTTCAGATCGGCCGGTCGTATAGATTGCACCGAACCTACCATACTGGCCTTTTTCTGTCCGGTTCCGTATGCTGTAACCACAACTTCCTCTAAGTTTTTGGCATCTTCTTGTAATGTAATGATAATATTCTGACGGTTTCCAACTTTTATTTCCTGTGTAGCGTAACCAATGTAAGAAACTATCAAAATTGAGTTTTCTGACGGAACCGACAAATTATAAAGCCCATCCATATTGGTAGTAGTACCTATGGTTGTTCCTTTTACTTTGATAGTCGCACCGATAATGACCTCTCCTCTATCGTCTTTGACAAGTCCCTGAATCAGTTTTTTCTGCCTTGACTGTTGAGGAACTTCTTCCAACCGTTCCAATCCTTTCTTTAGGACAATCTGCCGATCATTTATTTCATATACGACAGATGTTCCTTTCAACACTTGCTCAAGTATCTGTTCTATACTCTGTTTTTCTACTTTCACAGAGACTTTCTTAGATGTATCGAGCAGATCTGTACGATACATAAATATAAACTCACTATGTTTTTCAATGTATTGAAAAATCGTTTTAATAGAGGTTTGTTTAAATTCAAAAGAGAATTTTTGATTTTGTGCATATACGGAATTGCTCGAATAACTCCACACTGAAGTCAATAGAAATCCCAGTACAAACATAATTTTCGTTAATCGATTCATTATGATTGCGTTTTTCAACTTTTTTTCCATAATTTTGTAAGATTGATATAATACCAGTAACTCGGTGTTTTTCACTTTATCCGGGTAATATTAGCAGTATTACTCGGATTTTCTAATTAGACAAATCTTTTCATGTTATCATACGTATTCATTTTTAAGATTAAACATTCGGTTTCAAAATCTATTGTACAATTTTCTCCAGAGGCTTTAACATGTAGGCACCCTCTTGCTTCAAGAAAGAGAATCCTCCTGTAGCAGATATTCTTTTTAATGCTGCTTCTATGCCACACTCCAAGTCTATTTTACCTGCTATCTTTATAGTTGAAATATCATCTGTACAATCAATATCAACTCCATAATATCGACCCAGTTTGGCTAAAATTACATTCAACGGATCATTATTCAGAGACAATATTCCTTCAGTCCAAAGTACATATTCTTCTGCATTTACTGAAGACTCTTCAATCAGACCATCAGACAATATTGTAGCTTTATTATCAGGTGAAAGAACCAGTTCCTTACCCGATTTGCTCTTCACATTTACTTTACCACGTACTAAGACAACTTCTGCATTTTCAAATGTGCCGCTATAAGCCTTTATATCAAAAGCAGTCCCTAATACTTGTACTTCAAATTGTGCCGTTTTCACAATAAAAGGAGCTGATTCATCTCGTTTCACATCAATAAAAATTTCTCCATCTACAAAGATTTCACGTCTGTTTTTCTCAAAACGTTTAGGATAAATAACTTTCGTACCCGCATTAATATGCAAACTAGAACCATCAGCAAGAATCAAACGGGTATATTTACCTTTAGGAACAATAATCTGGTCGTATAAATCTTTTGTAGTATTCTTAGATACCTTTTCTTCATCTACACTCACAATTCCCTCTTGTGAATAAGCTACTGTAGCCCCTTTCTTTACATGATGAACTTCTTTCTCAGAGACAATCAAACGAATATCCTCTCCTTCTATAGATTCATTAGACATTTGTGCTGCTATCACGGAAATATCCGACTTATTATTAAAAGAATACCATTCAATTCCCAACCATATACACCCTATAAAAAGCAGCTGCAGGAAGTAATTGCCACAAGTATATATCGCTCTTTCCTTCTTTGTTTTTTCTTTTCAACTCCTTCTTTTATTTTACTCCATACTTCAACTATTTCCTTTTGAGAAGGAACTTCGTTTTGCATCTTGAAATAATCTATAAGATTGCGTACAGTATTCCTGATATCTATTTTACTATATTTCATTTTTATCCTCTTTTATAATTAGAATGGAATTAAAAGAAAAACCTACTCACTTTTACAGCATTTTTTTTGCAGAAAAAAACAGTAGAGTCAGAAAAAGGATATATCTATATAATAATCAACAAATTACAAAGAAAATATTTTTCCCCTTTCAAAGAGATAATATTATTTTAAAAAAAACAATTGCCATACACCCAAAAAGTATTCATCTTGAGTTACTAGAGTGCGCAGTTTAGTTAAAGCCCGGCTAGACAAATTCATAGACGATTGTATGTTCATATCCATAACATCCGCTATTTCCTTATATGAGAGTTCCTGCACATAACGTAAATAAAGAACTGTTTTTTGATTCGGAGATAACTGTGAGATTGCCTCCAAAAGACGACGAGCCAGTTGCAGATCATGATCATTCTTAGGAAATAACTGTTCAAATAGATCTTCATTGAGCGGAATATGAAAAACTGAGTCATCTAATGAATCCGCTTCTTTATTAGTTGCTAATTTATAGGTGAGATTATTTCTTAAAGCTTTTAATAGATAAGAACGGACTGTTATGTTTGTCACATTAATGTGAGTATTCTGATATAAGTTTATAAAAAGATCCTGGACACAATCTTTGACCAATTCTTTATCTGTACTGCATCTCAAACCATAATTCAACAGAAGAGAATAGTATCTTTGATAAAGTATTTCCAATGCTTTTTGATCGCCTTTTATCAAAAGGCCCCACAAAACAATATCATCCATTTCACTAGAGGCAGCCATGCTTTTCATTTTCTATAGACATAACACAAATATACTTTAAATATTCAAAGATTAAAAAAAAATCCTATTTTTTTATGAGAAAAATTACTCGTTGAAATACTCAAAAACCTTCCAATAAGTGGGATAGAAGTGCATCGTGTCCGATAACAGTGAAAATCAGTGAAAGAATTTAAAAGAGAAACAAATGCAACAGAATTATTTGGAAGAAATACAATGAAGGCTTACATTTGTCATGTGATTTTTTTCATAGTATTAGATTTAAGGTTAACAAAGGTTGGAGCAAGGCGTTGCTCCTTTTTTTATGTTTATGATAAACTAAGCTAATAATTGATACATTCCTCCCACCAATACACGAATTACACCTTTCATTTCAAGTTCGAAAAGAATTGCATTCATTTTCTGTACAGGAATATCTGCTTCAACAACTAATGTATTAATCTGTAAATCGCCTTGTTTCTCCAGAATATCAACCACCTTTTGCTCGTCCTCGGATAAGTCAAGGAAAAGACTGCGTTGCACATTTTCCACTTTCGCCGGATGAGCAGCAATATCCCAACCCATTGCCGATACAAAATCTTCTGCCGAAAGAAGTAAAGAAGCCTTATTATCCCGAATCAGTTGGTTACAGCCTTTGGAATATTCATCATTCAGGCGTCCCGGGAAAGCAAAGCAGTCCCGGTGATAGCCTTCGGCAAGTTCGGCAGTGATTAACGAACCACCCTTCTCGGCAGACTCAATAACAATTGTAGCGTCACACATACCGGCAACGATACGGTTGCGGCTGACAAAGTTATGGCGGTCGGGATTCGTTCCGGTCAGGAATTCAGTTAACAGCCCACCATTATCAAGCATATCAATAGCTGTCTTTCGATGCACATAGGGATAGATGCGATCCAAGCCATGGGCAAGAACTCCTACCGTAGAAAGCTGATTGGCTAATGCTGCACGATGAGCGTTTATATCGATTCCATAAGCCAAGCCACTGACTACCAAGACATCAGGGCACAGTACTTTCAGATCGTGCAAAAAAGAAGCACAGATACGGGTTCCATAATCAGTGGCATGACGAGTACCTACCATATTAACGACACGGAGGGCATTCAAATCTGTATTTCCTTTGAAGAAAAGAACAACGGGAGCATCCTCACACTCTCTCAATCGGGAAGGATACTCCTCGTCGGTTATGGTCAGGCAACGAATATTATTCTTCTGAACAAAATCAAATTCCTGCTTCGCACGGTCAATGGCTTGCGGGCAATCCAACGCATTCACTACACGCCGACTTATTCCCGAAACACATTCAAAAAGTGCCTCGCGATTATGGAATATGAACCCGGCACTTCCCGCCTCGTCCATCAAATGTTTCGCTCCAATATGCCCGATACCGGGCACCATTGTCAGAGCAATACTATAAATTTGTTCTTCTTCGGAGCTGTTCATTTCAGGTAGGGCGCAAAGACGTTATCGAACAATTCGCTGTCACTTAAACGTCCGTTTACCACACATACCGTCTCAACAGTGGATTTCACTACTACTTTATTATCATTCTTACGGAAGATATCCTGATAAAACACATATTTGATACCTTCCTTTTTCATATATAGCTTGGATACAAATTCATCTCCACTCTTCAACGGAGTTTTGAAAGCCATATTGATGCGTGCTACTACGGGATCGACTCCCTGCTCATGAAGCGCTGCAAAGCTAACGCCGACCGAGGTCAGAAATTCATGCCGGGTATGTTCCAGATAATGCTGATAGTTGGCATTATTGACAATACCTTGAAGGTCGCATTCATAATCACGCACCTTCATTTCCAATTCATAGATATAGTTCATTTATCGTGAATTAAAGATTAGAGAATAATGACCGGAGCTAGCCTCTTTTCTGTTCGATATCCAGCCCTTTAAACTTTTTCAGTTCTTCGGTAGATACCAGTTTATACAGTTTGTCACTCGGACGTATCTTATCCGACTTCATAGAGAAATGCTGCCCTTTCTTTACGGTCTGCACCGGTTCCAGATCAACACGCGCTTCATCCAATGTCATAAAAACAGCGCCGGTAGTCGGTCCTGTAATCAACAGTTTGTCGCCTACGCTAACCTCGGCAGCTTCAACCAAAAACTCGGAGACTCCGATGTTAGAAAAGTATTTGATCCCTTTTCCCACGTAAATCTTACGTTCCGTTGCCGCCGATCCATAATTGCGGGTCCATTCTCCCAAACGCTGTCCGAGATAGTAGCCGTCCCAGAAACCACGGTTGAAAACGGTCTTCAGGCGTTCATCCCATGCTGCAATCTTTTCATCAGTAAAGGTATCTTCCAGATAGGCTTTGATAGCTTCTTTGTAACATTCCACCACCGTACGCACATACTCAGGTCCTCGGGCACGCCCTTCAATCTTGAAGACACGCACACCAGCATCCAACATCTTATTCATAAAATGGATGGTCTTCAAGTCTTTCGGTGACATGATATATTCGTTATCAATATCCAGTTCCACATCCGTTTCCTTATCACGAACTGTATAAGAACGACGACACACCTGCATACAAGCACCCCGGTTGGCAGAATGGTTCATCTCATGCAAAGAAAGATAGCATTTACCCGAAACAGCCATACAGAGCGCACCATGACAGAACATTTCGATACGAAGCTGTTCGCCACTCGGACCGCAGATATGTTCTTCCTGTATCTGCCGGTAAATCTCCGCTACCTGTTCCAGATTCAATTCACGGGCCAGTACCACTACATCAGCAAACCGGGCATAGAATTTCAACGCCTCCGCATTGGAGATATTCAACTGGGTGGAAAGATGCACCTCCTGCCCTATCCGACGGGCATAATTCATCACTGCCACATCAGCCGCAATCACAGCCGAAATTCCCGCTTCCTTAGCCGCATCGACAATCGTATGCATTAAAGGAATATCTTTATCATAGATAATGGTGTTCACCGTCAGGTAGCTTTTCATCCCGTGCTCATCACACGTACGGGCTATTTCCCGCAAGTCATCAATCGTGAACGTATTAGCCGAACGGGCACGCATATTCAAGTTTTCTATACCGAAATAGATAGAATCGGCACCTGCCTGAATGGCCGCAGCTAGAGATTCGCGCGAACCTACAGGAGCCATAATTTCAAAATCTTTCAAACTAAGACTCATAGAATATATACTTATTTGTATCAGTTAAGCAAATGAATGCGTACAAAGGTAGGCTTTTTTCCGTATTTTTGCAGCGAAAAGAAGAAGTTACTTCAATCATAAACAGCAAATAACAAAATCGTATATGAAGATTAACCATATAGACTTGGGAAAACATCCTATCCTGCTTGCTCCCATGGAAGACGTGACCGACCCAGCTTTCCGCCTGATGTGCAAAAAGTTCGGAGCGGACATGGTATATACCGAATTTGTATCGAGTGACGCACTGATACGTGCTGTCAGCAAGACAGCGCAGAAGTTAAACATCAGTGATGAAGAACGTCCCGTCGCTATTCAGATATACGGCAAAGATACGGAAACCATGGTGGAAGCCGCAAAGATTGTGGAACAGGCACAGCCTGATATTTTGGCGCCAACAACAAAATTATCGTAGAGCTGGCAGAACAGTTACAGGATTGCGGTATTGCCGCATTAACCATACACGGTCGTACTCGTGCACAAATGTACACCGGAGAAGCAGACTGGACGCTGATAGGAGAAGTAAAAAATAATCCGCGGATGCATATCCCGATCATCGGCAACGGGGATGTGACAACGCCTCAACGCTGCAAGGAGTGTTTCGACCGTTATGGAGTGGACGCTGTTATGATAGGCCGTGCCAGCTTCGGCCGTCCATGGATATTTAAAGAGATGAAGCATTATCTGGAGACAGGCGAGGAACTGCCGCCACTAAGTTTTGAATGGTGCATGGAAGTCCTCCGCCAGGAAGTGATTGACAGTGTAAACTTACTCGACGAACGCAGAGGTATCTTGCACGTGCGCCGTCACTTGGCTGCAAGCCCGTTATTCAAAGGAATCCCTAATTTCCGTGACACCCGCATCGCTATGTTACGTGCCGAGACCAAAGAGGAGCTGTTTCAGATATTTAATGAAATACTCACCAACAGAGAAAGTAGCCCGAAAAATTAAATACGATATTTATAGCATTGCATCCTTGAAGATAGTATTATGGAGCAATGCTATTTTATTTGAACATCGGTTGCGCAAACCACTTTTTAAACATCCAAGTTACCACCACATACAACAAGAATGCGGAGAAAAAGCCTACAATAGCATCAATGACATAATGAGCCTGAATATATACAGTAGCTCCACAAAGCAGCATATAGAAAGGTATCAGGCAAGCAAACAGCTTCTTACTGCCCCGCCATGCCATAATCATCAGAATGGTAGAAATGCCGACATGCGAACTTGGAAATGCGGCCGTAGGCCGTTCGCCCACTTGTTGGGAGCCTTCCACTAAACTATAAAAGAACCCATGCTGATAGCCCGGACCGGGAAGCAATTCCTGATGATGATTGAAATAATCACCGATAGCCGGAAAAATTCCTTTAGAAACATTATCAAATCCAATGGCAGGAAAATAGAATTGAGGTCCCGCAACAGGTACGAATATATATATCAGATAATAGATAAAGAAGGAAGTGACAAGCACAAAAGACATCTTTTCAAACCACTCGAACCTATAAATGAAATAGAATAACGCCACAATCAACATCATCGGATAATAGAAGAAATATCCCATATTGAACGCCTCACTGACCAGAAGATGCGGGAACGTATGACAAAACCAGATAGCAGGTTGCCCATTAAAAATAAACTGTTCGGTGATAGCGAAGACATGATCCAGATTCGGAAAGAACCGGTTGAACTCGAAAGTATCCGGATACCAGTAAGAAAGCAGGCTCATCTGAATGACGATGCGTACAAACGCCGAAAACTTACAGGGAGCAAGCCGGTAGAGATACATCAACAGAAAAGTCATTGCAGCAATCATAGCCCTATCCAGCAACATGTGCCATGGATGATCCATTCGCTGAAACAGGAATAGAATCAAAATGGAGGTCAACAGATTATAAATCAATGTAATCTTCTCCACAGCAAACAACCCTTTCCGGGTTTCTACTCGCTTAAATAAGTCTAAAGCCATCCTTCGTTTTTATACCAGTCAATGGTTTCACGGACTCCCTTTTCCAAGTCATATTCGGGCGCATATCCCAGTTCATTAATTGTCGGGATGATGTCACATTGCCAATTGCGTTGTTTCATTATCTTATATTTATCCGAATTTAGTGTACTGCTCTTTCCGGAACGTGTAGCAATAAATTCAGCGAGCAAAGATATAACTTTTAGCACAATTAACGGACATTTCAGATGAAGAACAAACGGATTACCCAATTCTTTTTGTATCAGGTCCGAAAACGCACGACTCTTATACACATTCCCGTCTGTCAGGAAATACGTTCTACGGGTAACATTTTTCTCTATTCCCAGGAAAATAGCTTGCACAATGTCTTTCACATAAACAAAAGTAAGGTCTTGACGCCGGAAACCCACTGAGAAATCAACATGCTTCTGAATAGATTTCGCCATAAGGAAATAATCTGTTTCACGAGGTCCGTAAACTCCCGTAGGACGATAAATGACATAAGGAAAACCGGGAATACTCTGAATATACAGTTCCGCTTTCAGTTTACTGAACCCATAAGCCGTATTGGGCGCCGGAGTATCATCCGCCTCAATCGGAGTATAATCCTTCTCACGTACAGGACCGAATACACTCAACGTGCTGATATATATAAACTGCTTCGGAACCATATTCAACGCTTTCAGCGTGTCTATAAAATATTTAGTCTGTAGATAATTCACATAATCAAAAGTCTTTTTGTCAGAGCATTTGGTGACACCGGCACAATGGATGATATAATCAAACTTGTTATAAGTACCTTTATGCCCGGAGAGTTGGGCGCGAAGTTCATTAGGATGCGCAAAGTCCAGTTCCAGAAAATGAATCTTCCGGTTTTTCAAATATTTCTTACTGCTCGTAGAACGAATCCCTGCCCACACACCAAACCTTCGTTTCAACGCTTCCTCTACGATGAAACTTCCTATAAAACCGCTTGCGCCCGTAATTAAAACACTCTCCATTATTACTCTCTAGGTTCTGCGTGAATATTAATAAAAGTACCTCACTAAACATTTTCTTGATAATGCCACAAAGATACAATAAATATAAAACAAAAGCCATTTTGCTTTTCTCAATTATTATTTGTCGCACTCAACCCGTTGAAAAAAAACGATACCCTTTAAATACCACTTACATACAACGATAAAATTATGAGTTATCCCCAACTTTGTAATATACCTTATCAGAACCAACCTGACCTATTACGGAAAATCAAATACAAGACTGCAAAGTTATTTTTCTTTCCTCAAAGTTTCGATAAGGAAAATATTCCTATATCTTTGTAACTAGATATTTTTAAAAGACTACATTATGGCGAAAAAGAAAGAAAAGAAAGAGAAGAAAGCCGGCAAGAGAATGAGTAAAAAACAGTTAGCCGCGCTATTGATAGACTTTTTCCATGCCAAACAAAGCGAGACGCTGAGCATGAAATATATTTTCTCAGAGTTACATCTCACCACTCACCCGCAGAAAATGCTATGCGTCGATATTCTTCACGAAATGCTGGATGATGACTATATCAGCGAAATAGAAAAGGGAAAGTTCCGTCTCAACAATCATGGAACAGAGATGACCGGCACCTTCCAACGGAAAAGTAACGGAAAGAATTCCTTCATCCCCGAAGGAGGGGGCGATCCTATCTTTGTGGCCGAACGCAACTCGGCCCATGCGATGAACAACGACAAAGTAAAGATCACCTTCTACGCCAAACGTAAAAACAAGGATGCCGAAGGGGAAGTAATAGAAATACTGGAACGTGCCAACGATACATTTGTCGGTACACTGGAAGTAGCCAAGTCGTATGCTTTTCTGGTGACGGAAAACCGCACACTTGCCAATGACATCTTTATCCCGAAAGAAAAGCTGAAAGGTGGTAAAACCGGAGACAAAGCAATTGTGAAAGTGACCGAATGGCCGGACAAGGCAAAAAATCCTATCGGACAAGTCATTGATATACTTGGCAAAGCCGGTGAAAACACTACGGAGATGCACGCCATTCTTGCCGAATTCGGTTTGCCTTATGTCTATCCGAAGTCGGTAGAGACAGCGGCAGACAAGATTCCCGCCGAAAATTCAGCCGAAGAGATTGCCAAACGTGAGGACTTCCGCAAAGTTACCACTTTCACTATTGACCCGAAAGATGCCAAAGACTTCGACGATGCACTTTCTATCCGCAAATTGAAAGAAGGATTGTGGGAAGTAGGTGTACACATCGCCGATGTGACGCATTACGTGAAAGAAGGAGGAATCATTGACAAAGAGGCAGAAAAACGCGCCACTTCCGTCTATCTGGTGGACCGCACCATTCCGATGCTTCCCGAACGATTGTGTAACTTCATCTGTTCACTCCGCCCGAACGAAGAAAAACTAGCTTTCTCCGTTATCTTCAATATTACGAAAAAGGAGAAGTCAAGGATTCACGCATCGTTCATACGGTTATCAACTCCGACCGTCGCTTTACTTACGAAGAGGCACAACAAATCATAGAAACAAAAGAAGGAGACTTCAAAGAAGAAGTACTCACATTAGATACGATTGCCAAAGCACTGCGCGAAAAACGTTTCTCAGCAGGAGCTATCAACTTCGACCGTTACGAAGTGAAGTTCGAGATCGATGAAAAAGGAAAACCTATCAGCGTTTACTTCAAGGAGTCAAAAGATGCCAATAAGCTGGTGGAAGAATTCATGTTGCTTGCCAACAGAACCGTAGCAGAAAAGATAGGATGTGCGCCGAAGAACAAGAAAGCCAAAGTGCTTCCTTACCGTATCCACGACCTGCCCGATCCGGAGAAGTTGGAGAACTTGTCACAGTTCATCGCCCGCTTCGGCTACAAAGTGCGTACAAGCGGAACAAAAACAGATATTTCAAAGTCTATTAACCACCTTCTGGACGATATTCATGGTAAGAAAGAAGAGAATCTGATTGAAACAGTTTCTATCCGTGCCATGCAGAAAGCGCGTTACTCTACGCATAACATCGGTCACTACGGACTAGCTTTCGAATATTACACTCACTTCACTTCTCCCATCCGCCGTTTCCCGGACATGATGGTACACCGTTTGGTGACGAAGTATATGGACGGAGGACGCAGCGTATCAGAAGCCAAATACGAAGACCTCTGCGACCACAGTTCGAACATGGAGCAAATAGCTGCCAACGCTGAACGCGCTTCTATCAAATATAAACAGGTGGAATTTATGAGCGAACGCTTGGGGCAGATTTACGACGGTGTAATCTCCGGTGTAACCGAATGGGGACTCTACGTAGAACTGAACGAAAATAAATGTGAAGGTTTGGTGCCCATCCGCGATCTGGATGATGATTATTACGAATTTGACGAGAAGAACTATTGCCTTCGCGGACGTCGTAAAAACAAGATATACAGTTTGGGAGACGCTATTACTGTTCGGGTAGCTCGTGCCAATCTGGAAAAGAAACAATTGGATTTTGAATTAATAGAAAAATAAGTTCACCACAAAGGGGAAGCTAACAACCATTATGAAAACCTTTATCATCGAAGACAAACAAAGAATCGAGTCTATTATTCTTCATTGTGACGTTTGTTTTGTAGGTATAGTCGATATGGAAGGTAATCCATACGTAGTTCCGATGAACTTCGGTTATGAAGACGGCATTATCTATCTCCACTCCGGGCCCGAAGGCAGTAAAGTGGAAATGTTGGAACACAATAATAATGTCTGTATCACTTTTAGTCTCGGACACAAGCTTGTCTATCAGCACGAAAAAGTGGCTTGCAGTTACAGTATGCGTTCTGAAAGTGCGATGTGTCGCGGAAAAGTAGAGTTCGTTGAAGACATGGAAGAAAAACGTGGCGCATTGGACATTATCATGTGTCATTATACGAATAATGAATTTAATTACTCCGATCCGGCTGTCCGTAATGTTAAAGTATGGAAAGTACCGGTAGACCGGATGACGGGAAAAGTATTCGGCCTGCGAGCTGATGAAAAGCCATAGATATGAAAAAATTAGTATGTGGACTTACCTTGTGTCTGTCTGTCGGCAACATCTTTGCCGGCAGTACAAAAGACATATACAAGAAGAATTGGATTGACTTTAATAAGAACGGAGTCAAGGACGTATACGAAGACCCTGCCGCTCCTATTGAAGCCCGTGTTGCGGATTTGCTGTCGCAAATGACGCTGGAAGAGAAAACCTGCCAAATGGCTACTTTATACGGTTCGGGGCGGGTATTGAAAGATGCATGGCCCACTGCCGAATGGTCAAAGGAAATCTGGAAAGACGGTATCGGGAATATTGACGAACAGGCGAACGGATTGGGTAAATTCGGTTCCGAGCTTTCTTATCCGTATGCCAACAGCGTAAAGAACCGCCACGAAATACAACGCTGGTTTGTAGAACAGACACGACTGGGTATTCCGGTGGACTTTACCAATGAAGGAATACGCGGATTATGTCACGACCGGGCTACCATGTTTCCCGCTCAATGCGGGCAAGGTGCCACGTGGAACAAAAAACTGATCCGAGAAATTGCGAAAGTCACTGCTGATGAGGCAAAAGCATTGGGATATACCAATATTTACGCCCCGATTCTGGACATTGCCCAAGACCCGCGCTGGGGACGGGTAGTAGAGAGTTATGGCGAAGATCCTTATCTGGCAGGCGAACTGGGAAAACAAATGATTCTCGGTCTGCAAGCCGAAGGGCTGGCAGCCACTCCGAAACATTTTGCCGTTTACAGTATTCCGGTTGGTGGACGTGACGGAGGTACGCGTACGGATCCGCACGTGGCTCCGCGTGAGATGAAGACTCTTTATCTGGAACCTTTCCGCAAAGGTATTCAGGAAGCAGGAGCCTTAGGGGTAATGAGCTCTTATAATGATTATGACGGAGAACCTGTCTCCGGGAGTTATCATTTCCTTACTGAAATTCTGCGTCAACAATGGGGGTTCAAGGGATATGTAGTATCGGACAGTGAAGCAGTGGAATTCCTGCATACAAAACACCGCATTACCCCGACTGAAGAAGAAATGGCGGCACAAGTAGTAAATGCAGGACTGAATATCCGCACCAACTTCACCCCGCCACAAGATTTTATCCTCCCTTTACGCCGTGCAATCAGCGAAGGAAAAATCTCTTTGCATACCCTCGACCAACGTGTAGGTGAAATCTTACGTGTCAAATTTATGTTGGGGCTTTTTGATAATCCGTACCCCGGTGATGATCGTCATCCAGAAACAGTAGTACACAATGCCGCTCATCAGGAGGTATCTATGAAAGCGGCTTTAGAGTCTATTGTTCTTCTGAAAAACGAGAATCAGATGCTTCCGTTGTCCAAGAGCCTCAACAAAATAGCAGTTATCGGTCCGAATGCAGAAGAAGTGAAGGAGCTGACGTGCAGATACGGCCCTGCCCATGCTCCTATCAAGACTGTATATCAGGGAATCAAAGAATATCTGCCTAATGCAGAAGTCAGCTATGCAAAGGGATGTAACATCATTGACAAGTATTTCCCAGAAAGTGAATTATACAATGTTCCTTTGGATACACAGGAACAAGCTATGATTAATGAAGCAGTAGAACTGGCAAAAGTTTCGGACATCGCTATTCTTGTATTAGGCGGAAATGAGAAGACGGTTCGGGAGGAATTTTCCCGTACCAGCCTCGATCTCTGCGGGCGTCAGCAGCAATTGCTGGAAGCTGTATATGCAACAGGAAAGCCAGTAGTTTTGGTAATGGTAGACGGAAGGGCAGCAACAATCAACTGGGCCAACAAATACGTTCCCGCTATTGTGCATGCCTGGTTCCCCGGTGAATTTATGGGGAATGCTATTGCTAAAGTCCTTTTCGGAGATTACAATCCGGGCGGTCGTCTGGCTGTAACTTTCCCGAAGTCAGTAGGACAGGTTCCATTTGCATTTCCATTCAAACCCGGCTCCGATTCAAAGGGGAGAGTCCGTGTAGACGGAGTTCTTTATCCTTTCGGATATGGGTTAAGTTACACTACTTTTGAATATTCAGCCTTGAAGATCTCCAAACCGGTTATAGGTCCACAAGAAAACATGACCCTTTCGTGTATCGTAAAGAATACCGGGAAAAGAGCTGGAGATGAAGTAGTTCAGCTTTATATTCGGGATGATTTCAGCAGTGTGACTACCTACGACAAGATGTTACGTGGCTTCGAGCGTATTCATTTGCAACCGGGAGAAGAACAGACAATCAGCTTTACCCTTACTCCTCAAGGCTTGGGGTTATGGGACAAGAACAATCAGTTTACGGTAGAACCGGGTAGTTTTTCAATAATGATAGGAGCTTCATCACAAGATATACGGTTGAAAGGAAGTTTTGAAGTGCAATAAACCCCAATCAATAATATAAATCCATAAGAACCGGTAATAATTTTGTTTTCCTCACTAAAAAGTGAAACAGAAATTATTACCGGTTCTTCAGATATCTATTTTCATCTATCAGTTCAACAGATTGATTCTATTAAAGTTTACTGACTTCACTATCTATATAGTCTGCTCTATTCCTTAACCACGTCTTCAACTCTTTCACTTTTGTATCGAATGAACGAGTATTTTCCCATAATTCACTATTCCTTTCCACAGAGGGTTTAAGCATTACAGCATAATCATCTACATATTGTAACAATGCATCTAGCTTATTATTCTTGAAATCTTGCCAAGTTCTCTTATATATCGCTTTCACACGGCTATCTTGTAGAAAGCGTTGGAAAAATGCCGTACCGACTCCATTCATGCTACTTGAAAATAACGGTGTGTTGTAACGTCCAAAATGATTACTCGTACCTTCATAATCATACGCCCAATCAAAATCCCAGATAGGTCCCATTACATACTTGCCATTTCCTTCTTTATGGAGAAAAACACTTTTAGGATGATTTATCTCCATGTTGTGTACCAAGTTAAAGGTTATCAGAAATTTGGCAACCGATTCAATATCAATCATGTCTACATAGCTATTTCCTTCTAACGGTTCTTTTGCAAATTGTGTCGTGAATGCATTAAAGTCCTTCTTCCAATATTCAAATTGCTCTGTGGTCAAATCAGGGTCTTTCACCATTACAGGGAGGTTAAATGCAGTCGATTTAAACTTAGGCTCATCATCCCAATAAGAATCAAGTTCCCACATGACACTGTTGTTTTCATCCAAATCTACACGGTTTTCTTTAACCTCTATCTGTTCGGTCAACAAGTAAGAACCTTTATAAATTCCGTTTAAAACCACATCTACAGGAATTGCATGATTGGTAAAAGGAAGTTCCAGCAGCCGACCTATCTTGAATGCAACCGAATTAAGCATTAACGTAGGATCAAGATGATTTGCCAACAACACATAATTCTTGGCTTTCCCCAAACCACAGATCTCTGCTTTCTTATTAAGTTTCAGTCGATAAGGCTTTTTAGGATATCCCCACGTTGAATTGCCACGTCCCTTCACCTCGGTTTTCCCTGTATAATCCTCATAGCCCCCTCTACCGTTAACAGCCAAAGTACCCTCCAGATAATAATCCTTACTTGGTATTTCCGCTATAGACGGATCTGTCGTCGTAATAGTCAATTCAGGAATAGCAGATAATAAGAATTCAGCCTTTACTGTATATTGAAAAGTCTCCCCATTTCTCATTATAAACTGATAAACTACGGGAGATGAAAAATCATTCTTTGTCATTCCACTTTTCTGTTCTACCTCGTCCACCAGTACTTTTACAGCATTCGTGGTAAATGTAGGGATAAGCTCGGATTGTGAGAATGTAACAAGGGGTATTATACTTTCTTCTCCAATAGAAGAGGAAACATCAGCAGTCAAGAATGCATTATTCTTTTTCAAAAAGCGGAAAGCAGAAAGCACTCCGGTATCTTTCAATGCAATTTCCACTGTATATTGCTGTTTACTGCCATCTTCTGCTTCCACAGTAAAAACCAATGGCTGCGAATAATCATTTGAGGTAACTCCGGATTCCTGCTCAACTCCATTTATCGTGATAGATTTTCCATTATATTCGAATACGGCAATTAATGATTTCAAATCATCATACTTATCCAATGGCAATGTAATCACACTCCCCTGAATAGAGGCTTCCACATCATTTGCGACCTTACCTTGATTATCACTTTTCAAAATAGAAAAGTTCAGCAATTCCTTCGTTGAAGAGATTGGGGGTTCTTCGTCTTTACAGGCGGAGAATAGTAAGAGAATAGTTACTAAAATTCCTAAAGTATTGTTTAACATAGTATTAAATAAAAATGGTTACTTGGCAAATATACGATTTTGCCAAATAACCACCCGATTATTCTCTCTCTTTTTTCTAAAATTCAGTGTATCATAAAGGATATTCCTCAAAAGCATACAAAATAGTAGACAAATAACGTTCGCCTGTATCGGGCAGCAACGCCACAATCATCTTCCCTTCATTTTCCGGGCGTTTTGCCAGTTCTGTCGCCGCATAAACAGCAGCACCCGAAGATATGCCGACCAGCAATCCTTCCAGCTTCGCCAGTTCACGGCTTGTACGAATGGCATCATCATTCTGCACCCGAATAATTTCATCTACGACGGAAGCCTTGTAAGTCTTCGGAATGAAACCGGCACCGATTCCCTGAATCTTGTGAGGCCCTGGCTTTCCTCCGGAGAGTACCGGAGAATCAGAAGGTTCTACCGCCACCGCCTTCACACTGGGATCGCGCATCTTCAATGCTTCACCTACTCCGCTAACTGTCCCGCCAGTACCCACGCCGGTCACAAAGATATCGACTTTCCCCTCGGTATCTCTCCATATTTCCAGACCGGTAGTACGTAAATGCATGGCGGGGTTAGCAGGATTCTCAAATTGTTGTAAGATAACAGAGTCCGGAGTTGCCGCTTTCAGTTCTTCCGCTTTGGCAATTGCTCCTTTCATACCATCCGCACCGGGAGTCAGGACCAATTCTGCTCCCAAAGCTTTCAAAAGATTGCGGCGTTCAACACTCATCGTGTCGGGCATTGTCAATATCAACTTATAACCTTTGGCAGCAGCCACAAAAGCCAGTCCTACTCCGGTGTTGCCACTAGTCGGTTCTATAATAGTAGCTCCCGCTTGCAAAACACCTTTTACCTCAGCGTCTTCAATCATCGCCAAAGCAATACGGTCTTTAACGCTTCCGGCAGGGTTAAAATATTCAAGCTTCACTACCAGGCGAGCTTTCAAATTCTTACTCTTATTATAATTACTAAGTTCCAACAACGGAGTGTTACCAACCAGGTCCGTCAATTTTCTTGCTATCTTCTCCATATATATCCGTTTTAAATTCATACGTTTTAATATATGACAAAGATAGCGCGGATTCTGTTCAGGCGAAATACCACAGATGTGGTAATTTCATACCACATCTGTCTTACAGAAAATCTGCCCGCATCGGAGTAAATGTGTCAATCAGCACGCCTGCTTCGAGACAAACACAGCCATGAGGTTTATTAGGAGCCACATAATAGCCATCTCCTGCCGATAGTATTTCTTTCTGTTCGCCAATCGTTAATTCGAACTTTCCACTTACCACATAAGTAGCCTGACTGTGATGATGTTCGTGCATTGTACCGACAGCTCCTTTTTCAAACTGCACTTTTACCATCATCAACTGTTCGTCATAACCCATTATCTGACGACGGATTCCCGGACCCGGGTTCTCCCACTTCAGTTCCTTTTCAAACTGAAAGACTTCACTACACATCTTCATATTTATCAAATATTAATCTATTAAATAAAAACAAAGATAGCCTTTTAGTCCATTGACAACAAAATAAAGGCAGCCTTCATTAACAAATCTCATAAATTATCCTGAAATTACTCGACTTAAAACAAGATTGAGTAATGTCTTATTTTTTATGTCAGAATAATCGTTATCTTTGTACGAATCATCTGATATGCATCAATTACATTCACTATTAATCTCTCTCTTATGAACACATTGAAAACTGTCTACATAGCTACTATTATCACCGGATTATTCACCGGACTGTTCTTATCTTCTTCCGCATCCGCGCAAGATATCTCAGGAACTTGGCACGGAAAACTGACTGTTCCCACCGGGTCGCTGACTATCGTATTCCATATCAACCAAGCGGCTCAAGGAACTTATGTAACAACGCTCGACAGTCCCGACCAGGGAGCCAACGGCATAAAGACACAAGCTACCTCTTTCAGTGATTCCATATTAACTATTCAGATACCTGTTATTCATGCTTCCTACAAAGGAAAATTGAAAAGTGACAAAACGATAACCGGAACATTCACACAAGGAATGCCTATCCCATTGAATCTGGAAAAAGGAGAAGCAAGCCGCTCCAAACGCCCGCAGGAACCTCAACCGCCTTTCCCTTACAAAAGTGAAGAAGTTACGGTAAGAAACGAACAGGACGGAATTAACCTTGCGGGAACATTCACTCTTCCCGAAAAAGGAACTAAATTTCCGGCAGTGGTAATGGTGACAGGAAGCGGTGCGCAGAACCGGGATGAGGAAATCATGGGACACAAGCCTTTCTTTGTCATCGCCGATTATCTGACGCGAAACGGCATCGCCGTATTGCGCTGCGACGACCGTGGCACAGCCGCCTCACAAGGCAACCATGCAACAGCCACCAACGAGGATTTCGCAACGGACACGGAAGCTGCCATCAATTATCTGCGCGGCAGAAAAGAAATAAACACGAAAAAGATTGGAATTATCGGACATAGCGCAGGAGGAACCATCGCATTCATCGTAGCTGCCAAAGACCCGGCGATTGCGTTTATTGTTTCATTGGCAGGAGCCGGCGTAAGAGGTGACAGCCTGATGCTGAAACAAGTAGAGATGATTTCTAAATCCCAGGGAATGCCGGATGCGCTTTGGCAAGGAATGAAACCGTCGCTACGAAACAGATATGCCATACTGCAGCAGACGGACAAGACAACGGATGAACTCCAAAAAGAATTGTATGCAAACGTTACCAAAACCATGTCGTCCGAACAACTGAAAGACTTGAATACCGTACAGCAGATTTCCGCCCAGATACTTTCATGGACTTCACCGTGGTATCTTCATTTTATGAGGTATGACCCGGCTAAAGCCATGAAAAAAATAAAATGTCCGGTACTCGCTCTAAACGGAGAAAAGGACATTCAAGTGGACGCGACTATGAACCTTACAGCCATCCAACAAAGAATCAGCGAAAACGGAAACAAAAATGTAACTGTAAAAGCCTATCCGAACCTGAACCATCTGTTGCAGACCTGTGAAAAAGGGACATTGGCGGAGTATAGGCAGCTAGAAGAAACCATCAGCCCGGAAGTTCTGAAAGATATAACAGACTGGATTCTTAAACATTCAGGAAAGAGCAATTGAAAAGGCAATCTTTATTAAAAGTGTACGCCAACTAAAATTAACCATAGTCTTTCCGAACAGTATTCCTTGATATCACATTCTTATTTCTTTCTAATATGATACATTTATAGCATATTAAATCCATAGTCTTACATACGCAGCATTGTATAAATTGACTTAAATCAAAATATTTCACACCGAACTCACTCTGCCCGATTTTGTTTTACCTTTGCACCCGCAAAAAAGAAAAAGGTAAAAAGTTACAGGTATCAGGTTAAGTTTGGTATGAAAAAGAGTCTGATTGCATTGGCGTTCGGCACCCTGGGATTAGGTATTGCCGAATTTGTAATGATGGGAATTTTGCCCGATGTGGCAAAAGATTTAGGAATCAGTATCCCTATGGCGGGACATTTCATTTCCGCTTATGCATTAGGCGTCTGTGTGGGTGCCCCCGTGTTGACATTAGCCCGCAAATATCCGTTGAAACATATTCTGCTGGTATTGGTTACCCTGATTATGATAGGTAATATCTGTGCTGCAACAGCTCCCAATTATTGGATATTGCTTGCTGCGCGCTTCATCTCCGGACTACCTCACGGAGCATATTTCGGCGTCGGCTCCATTGTTGCCGAAAGACTGGCTGATAAAGGGAAAGGTTCGGAAGCTGTTTCGATTATGATTGCCGGAATGACCATTGCCAACCTCTTCGGTGTCCCATTGGGAACTTCCCTCAGCACTATGCTTTCCTGGCGTGCCACTTTCCTGTTGGTAGGCATTTGGGGAATCGTAATCCTGTATTACATCTGGCGATGGGTTCCTCATGTAGAAGGGTTGAAGGATACCGGCTTTAAAGGACAATTCCGCTTTCTTAAAACTCCGGCTCCCTGGCTCATTCTGGGTGCTACGGCATTAGGTAATGGCGGCGTATTCTGCTGGTATAGCTATATCAACCCGATGCTGACAAATATTTCCGGTTTCTCTGCCGAAAGTATTACTCCGCTGATGATTCTTGCCGGATTCGGTATGGTCATGGGAAATCTGATCAGCGGGCGGCTCTCCGACCGCTACACTCCCGGAAAGGTAGGAACTGCCGCACAAGCATTAATATGCCTTATGCTACTTCTCATTTTCTTCCTTTCTCCCTACAAATGGACGGCTGCTATACTGATGTGCCTCTGCACGGCAGGGTTGTTTGCCGTATCCAGCCCCGAACAAATACTGATTATCCGTGTGGCAAAAGGCGGCGAGATGTTGGGGGCTGCCTGCGTACAGGTCGCATTCAATCTGGGAAATGCCATTGGCGCTTATGCAGGGGGATTGACTGTTAGTGAAGGCTATCGTTACCCCGCCCTCACAGGTGTTCCTTTCGCACTGACCGGATTCATCCTGTTTCTGATTTTTTATAAGAAATATCAGGCCAGATACTAAAGGAGGTAACTAATTCAAAGTTAGCACATATTTACTCCTCATAGTTAATAAAGTCATGCATAACGAGTACTAATTAATAGTATCCGAACAACTAAATCTTAGAGAGATTAAGATTAGTTTATTTCGCTCGCGTCTTGCATCAACTCATACCATACATATTAGAATTTATCACAATTGCATTTTCTTCCCCTTTTACTTGAAAATCAATAATTTATTTTTATCTTTGTGAGAAGTGTGAGTCTTTCGTTTCTAATCACCTTCAAAAACGACGAATATGAAACAACAGTATCTGTTCGACTGCTTCTCGCAGCAAGCGTTGCAAACCCTGCATCGCTACCGTGCTGTTATGTTTAGTCCTACCCTCCGTACTATGTAAATTGCAATTTGAGATTCTTTTTTCACATTTTCTCCATTTACATAATTCAGATTCTTATGGACAAACAATATCAACCGACCCTTACCGAAGTACAGGATTGGGTACTTAAACTGTATAATACTTGTGAACAAACGATTACGAAAGCCGAACGCCTGGAACAGCATAAATATGCCGTCATGGTGCAGCGCCCGCAAGACAAGAAATTCCTCGTGAAGATGCTCGACGAATCCTCGCAAATCCGCGACCGGAAGATACTCGCCAAACGTATCAAGACTCTCCTTGACCAGTACGGTGTCCCCGAATTTCTGAACAAACGGGATGCTTTCTTATTCAAAATGTATCAGGCATTCGGACATCATTTCGACTTTATCGCTATCCCGATTATCAAAAAACGCCTGCGCATGGATACCTCGCAAGTTATTATCAATGAGGAACGCCCGCAACTCACGAAGCATCTGGCTACCCGCTTCAAAGAGAAAATCGGGCAGAACGTGAATCTTTTAGGCGAGGTGGTGCTTGGCAACGAAGAAGCCGATCACCGCTATCATCACTATCTGGAAGCTCTTGAATCACCCGACATTAATTACATCTCAGTGAAAATATCGGGAATCTACGCGCAGACACACGCTCTGAACTACGAAGAAAGTTTCCCGGAACTCGTTTCACGAATGTCCGCGCTTTATCAGAAAGCCATTGATTTTCCTTATACGGACGAAGACGGAATAAAACGCTCCAAGTTCATCAACCTGGATATGGAGGAATATAAAGACGCCCACTTCACATTGCGCCTCTTCAAAGCAGTACTCAACCTGCCGCAATTCAAGAACTATTCGGCAGGAATCGTCGTACAGGCTTATCTGCCGGATGCATACGACTTCCAAACCGAGTTGCTGGAATTTGCCAAAGCCCGCGTAGACGGAGGCGGAGCTCCTATCAAAATGCGTCTGGTGAAAGGCTGTAATCTGGAAATGGAAACGGTTATCTCCTCCCTGAAAGGCTGGCCGAACCCGATTCGTCCTTCCAAAACAGAAGTTGACGCCAATTATCTGTGCCTGTTGGAACGTGGACTGATGCCCGAAAATGCCCGGGTTTTACATCTCGGTGTTGCTTCTCATAATCTGTTCTCGATCGCTTATGCTTATCTGCTGGCTCAGAAGTACGGGACAACCGGATATATGACCTTCGAAATGCTCGAAGGAATGGCGAATCATCTTTGGAGAGCGCAGTCAATGCTCGGCAACCGGGTGATTCTATATACTCCGGTAGTGAAAAACGAACATTTCCTGAACGCCGTCTCTTATCTTGTCCGTCGCATGGACGAAAATACAGCACCCGACAATTTCCTGACTCACTCCTTCAATCTGAAACCGGATACAAAAGAGTGGGACTTCCTCGCAAAGCAGTTTGAAGAAGCCTATGCTATGAAAGATCACCTCACGCATGTGTCTCCACGCGTTCAGAACCGTAATCTTCCGTACACTCCCGTCGCCCCATCGGACACAATGCAGAATGAACCGGATACGGACTTCGACTTGTCACAAAATCAGGAATGGGTGCGCCGTATCTTTGCCAAATGGAAGAAAAGCGGAACGGAAGAACCGGAAATCATTCCTTTACAGATAGGTGCGGAAACAGTAGTATGCAAAAACCGCTACAAATACCTCGACCGTTGCCAGAATGACGAGGTCTGTATCTGTGAAATGTCACAGGCGGACAAAATGTTCCGCCTGCTCTCTGTTATTGGTCGAACGTTCGGTCTATGAAGACAAGAACTTCCAAAGCAAACTGAAAGATGCGGCAACGAGCCTGAAAGTAGGCAGTGTCTGGAATCCCGGGAATATTGTCGTGTATATCAACCGGGGAATCACCGGAGCAATCGTCAACCGCCAGCCATTCGGTGGAATGAAACTG